>Ga0098055_1002270_pt1 | contig 10006 bp, 28 predicted proteins | sample 17_taG_FD_75107 | JGI IMG/M metagenome (GOLD analysis project Ga0098055, IMG submission 75107) | Marine viral communities from the Subarctic Pacific Ocean - 17_ETSP_OMZ_AT15314 metaG | ecosystem: Environmental > Aquatic > Marine > Oceanic | place: Pacific Ocean | collected 2015-01-18 | reverse complement strand
TTTTATGAAAGAGACGCTAGGTTAGTATTGACTAAATATGCTAATGATGCTGCTAAAGATGTTGCAAATACTGAGTTTTTTGGAGCAAAGAATGAAAAAATTAATGTTGCCTTAGCTCAATTAAGAGCTTTGTCTACTAAAGCTGGTAGTCAAAACAATGAAGTAGCAAGACAGGCTATAGAAAAAGAAATAGCTTGGCTTAATCAAACATTTAATTCTTACAATAATATGATAGAATTAGACCCAACTAAGAATTGGAAAGACCCTCGTGCTAGAAATTTTTGGTCTGCTACAACCGATTTTGAGGTGGCTACAAAGATAGGTCTTGGTTATGCAACCATACCTAACGTAACACAGACTTTTATATCTACAGCAGTAAAAGCTGGTTATTATAATACATTTAAGGGGACATATAAATTAGCAACGGATAAAAAGTATAGGGCAAGAATAGCTAAATCAGGTCTTAGTAATCTATCTGTGTTTCAAATGATTTCTGGTCTTGAGCCATCTGATAGTTTTTTTGGCAGAGCTGCACATACTACGACAAAGCTAAGTGGTTTCCAAGCAATGAATAAAGTAAATCAATATGTAGCCGCAGCAGCTGGGCACGAATATGTAAAGAATTTAGTAGATGTATCAAACGGAAAAGGAACTGGTCTTTCTAAATTAAAATCTAAATCGTGGGCAAGAGATAATTTAAAACAATTAGGATTACCAGAGGATGTTAAGAAATTATCAGAAAGACAAATTCTTGAATCTATGTATCGCTTTTCAAGAGATGCACAATTACAAAGAAATGTTTTAAACGACCCCCTGATGTTTAATGACCCTAGATTTAGACCTTTATTTTTATTTAAAAGATTTGGATATAAACAATTTAATTGGATAAGAGAAAACGTAGGTAGGGAAGTATTTACTCATGGTAACGTACTTCCTTTATTAAGGCTTGGTGTAGGTGGATTCTTTGGTGCTCAATTTGTTGTAGCATCTAAGAAAGCTCTTAACAATTTCTTAGCTGGGGATGAGGGTGTCTTTGATGAAAATCAGTTATTTGTCCCCGGATTTATTATGCCTAAAGGAGTTGAGTATGAATATTTAGGTAATGATGTTAATATGGATTTATCTGAATATAAATGGTCTGATTTCTTAGATGATGTAGCCGCAGTAGGTGCAGCTGGTTTTATTGGTGATATATTAGCTAATGAAGATAAAGCTCGTGCTCTAGAGTTTTTAGTTAAGCCTGCAATATTACAGGATGCTTTAAAAGGAATTAGTGCTGTGCAAAGGACATATAAAGATATACAAGATTATGGCATAGGAATAAAAACAGGTCAAAGGTCATTAAAATATATTGCACCTATACTTGGTACTGCTCCAAGAAGGTTGGCTCAACAATTTGAAACAGAAGGACAGAAAGAATCTTATACTAAGTATAGGAGGGGTATTGTAAAAGGTAGAATGTTAGATGCTTTTATTAATGATAATGATGCAGAAGCTTATAAAATTATGAAGGCTTGGAACAATGCTTATCCAGAACAATACTTTACATCAGACGATATGGATAGTAATGCTATTTATAATAGAATAAAAAAGAAAGAAGAAAAAAGGTATAATCCTTAATCTTCCTCTTTCTTGACTTCTTTAACAGGTTTGTTTTTCACTTTTTTTTCAAGTTCTTCCCTAGCAATATTGTTTACATTTTGAACTTCTGCAAGCCTGTCAAATATTTCTTTTAGTTGCTTCATATCTAATTACCATTTTCCGCTAATTATCCTATCATTTTCTCTATCAATATGCCAACCATTATATTCATTAAATAAATAATATTGAAAACCTAACTCATCTCTATCAATGCGGTTATATAAGTGTCCTTCACTTTCAAGCATATCTAAGTTTACCAAAGTATTATCATCAACTTTATAAACTTCTCCATGAACTTTACCACCTTTATCTTCTAATAACAATGGAAAACTAAACCCATCTGGAACATAAATAGAATGGTCTTCTAACACTTCATTATTTAAAAATTCACTATCTTTTAAAAAGTGATGATTAGAACCACCCTTTTTTAAAGTTCCATATACAAAAACATTATACATATTATTAATTCCTATTAGGTTTATTTGCTAAGTAATCAACACCACAACAACTAGCAACATTCTTTAATTCATATAGATTTCTTCCTAGTCCTGTATCTCCGCACTTTTCACAATAGCCAATATAAAAACCCATATCATTCATTTTCCATAATTGTTTATTAGTTTTTGATGAATCATTAAAATCCCAACTACTGAGACACATTTTCCAATTCTTAATTTTAGTTTTACCCCTCATCCAACCACTAGCCTCATAATGATTATAAAACTTTGTAGCATTCTTTTCAGGTTCATTAACATCTTTCTCACGAAAATAACTTATAACCATATCTAAATCTTTTGGTTTTGATTTATACTTATTAACAGGTTTAGTTTTTTTCTTTACATTCTCATCTCCGGGGTCTCTTGGTGATACCCAATTTATCATATCCTTATTAAACTCTGTTTGCATAGTTATTGTTTCAACCATTTGCTTACATAAGTTTTGAAGTTCATTAACAGATTTTTCTAATCTAGATATTCTGTCCATTTTTATTTTCCTCCTTACATATTTTACATTTAATTCTTTTCTTACCATATGTTGGTACATTATCGTGATAAACAACAGGCTTATATCTGTAATGGTCTTCCCAAACTTTATTACAAGATGAGCAGTATACTAAATAATTATCACTACTTCTATCAATATTACGCCTCCTTGTGCTTTTATAAGATAATTCCCTACACACTTTTCCAAGCATTACATCAGATAATATACTATCTGAAGTTAAAATATCTATTATATCATCATTATAATGGTTTTGATGCTTATGACCATGCTTTTTATTCTTTTTTACAATGTTGTCCAAAAAAAGTACCTCTAATTTCCTCTATATCGCTGTTTTATTATTTTTTAATACCAATGTTCAATTATTTATTATAATGTAACAGGGGTTAAATTAATAACCCCTATCACGATTCAGTTTAAATATGTTATTTAAACCTAGAAAGGGGCATCATCTTTCTTTTGAAAGTTGCCACGAAGCTGAGTTTTGCCATCTTTGGTTTTATTTATCCAAATAGATGCCTTCATATCAACTCCACCAACTTTAGCATTACCTGTATAATCAGGTTTATTGTCGCCTTCTTCTTTGTAGCCGTTTTTCAATAAACTCATGCTATTGTCTTTCATTTCGTAAGCCATAATGACTCTCCTTTATTTATAGGTGTTATACATAATACCGATTTCTTCATTTTTATTAATTCGCCAACCAATAATATGTCAGCCAGAATTATGTACAACACCCTTGTTATTAAAAAAATTCTTTGAAAGTAATCTATCAATCGGAACTAATAAAAGTTCTGAATCGTTGTTGTCTCCGCCCTTTACTCTTTTTACCAAGTCTTCCTTTAAAAGTTCCCTAATAATATCTTTTAGTTTTTTAACAGGAAAACAAACCATAGTTACCATCTCTCCATTTATTGTTAGTATGTGAAACCACCAATCAGCTTTAGTTGCCGCTAACCCCGAAGGATTTCCTTTAAAATTTACTTCAATAGCTATATTACCTGTCTTCGCCCAAGTGTCTCTTTCAGTTTTTATCTCTATCTTGCTTTTTTCTCGCAATAGTCTTTCTAGTTTTCTCTCGTAGATAAGACCAAATTGTAAATCTAAATCAAAGTTGGGGTTATACGTCATCGTTAAATTCTTTTAACATGGATAAAAGCATAATGAATTTCTCATAATCTAAAACAATATAAGCACTACCATAGTCTTCTCTTATTACAACACCATCTTCTTCTTTTTCAGGTTTACACCATTTAGCTATCTTTGTTCTACGCTTACAACCATAGTATCTACCTTCAATCTCTATATCGCCTTTCTCGTGTTGAGCACCGCCTCTATCTCTATTATAAGCTTCAAGATTATATTCTTTAGCCAGCTTAACAGAAAATCTTTGAAGTTCAGCACCTCTTTGCCTATTTCTTCTGCCTTGCCTAACTCTTTTCGGGTCTTTTTTCTTAGCCATTACTTATCCCAAGGCGATGTAAAGAAATTATATGTACCATTTATTACCTTATCCATAAAAGTAATTGGTTTAACCTTTCTTACTGCTCTTCTTTTTGTTGCTTTTTTCTTCATGACTTTCTCCTTATTATATACGAGCAAATAAGTATTACCTGCCCATTGTTGTTCCAACTTATACATTATTAACCTAGACTTTTTAATTTATCCAGCTTTTCAGATATTTTTTTTCTGTACAATTCTGCATCTTCATCAGATTTTGCCCAGAAATTCACACCATCTTTTAGTGTGTATTTTTTATATCCCTTTCTTGTGTGAAGTCCACTTTCTTTTTTACTCATATTACTCTCCTAACATTCCCGACTATAATCGGGGTTTATTGATTCAGTATTAATATTATCTTCTGCAACTGCATCACGATATTTATCTCCTAAATCTCTTTTTATTTGTGATAAATCATCTAATATTTTACAATAAGGTTTTTTATATCTATCAGATAGTCCCTCTGGGTTGTATATATCAATATTAGACATATTCACTAAAGCATTAATAAGTATATCAATCTCAGCCATAGTAAAATTTATTTTAGCATTTATTTTTTCGTAATCAATGTTCAAAACGGAATATCTCCTTTCCCTATTAATTCTATAGTTCTTGCGACATTATATTTTATGTGTTGACTAAAATCATTGGTGAAATATTTCTCAAAAACATCAATAGTTACGACATTATGTATAATATCACTCTGTTTAAGCGGGGAAATCATACCTGTTGAGTTATCTCTAGCTTTTTCTAACTGCATTAATTTCAAATACTTAGAGTATCCCCAATTTCTTTTTGGTTCAAATTGATAACCTGCTTCCTTTTTATATACAAATATACCATTATCTAAAACCTGCTTACCCTTTAAAGATAAATGTTTATCATCATCTATAGAGTAAACAGGTTTATAGACATCAGATATAAATCTACCAAATCTAACATTTGAATTACATTCAACGTCAACTATTTTGGCTTTATATCTGCCTTGTGGGATAACATCTCTAGAGTTCTCCATACCCATCTACAATATCATTTATCCTTTGCAGACATTCATCGAGATTTTGCTCTGTTATCTTACCGCTTTCTAGGGCTTGGATAACCTTATCGGCATCAGGCTTTTTTAGAGCCTCTGCTTGTTTTCTAATGATAACGTCAAATGTAGCATTTACACTCGTTTTATCTTCAGGAAACAACTCTTCTCCATTAGGCAAACCATCACCTATATGACCATCCACAACATATCTAACCCAAGATTCTATATCTTGGACAAGTTTGTCGCTTAGTGTGTCGCCTTTAGTGAAAGATGCCAATGCAAAACCATGTCTGATTTTACCTTCTGTTATTTTATCCCAATCGGGTTGTTTGTTATCGTTCATAACGTACTTTCTCCTTCTCCTTTTAAACCTCCACCACAAACTTTGTAAAAATTGCAATACTTTATATTGCATTCCCACGAATACATCGGGGCAATACCTAGTTCGATAGGAGGGTTACCTTTTTTAAATTTATCGTTTAAATCTCTCCAATATACTTTCGCTTCTTCTATAAAAGCTAAGTCAACAGGATATTCTCTAACCCTAGAGGTATCCTTATTATAATAAAATAAAGCTAGTTTTTTTAATCTAGTTTTATGTTCTTTTTCATACCACCATGCATATGTACCGAGTTGTAAGTTGTAGTTAATAGAGGGGTTGGGTTCTTTATATTTGTAACCAAATAATAGACTCCATTTTCTAGAGTTGCAGGTCTTTATATCATATAAAGCACCATCATCGGCAATTAAGACATCTAAGAACCCCCTCACATTTACTTCAGGTAGCCTTATTTCTTTTTCAATATATATCTTAGAACCATTTAATTGGGCATATTCAGTTAGTGCATCTTGTATATCTGTATGCACCATATCGCCAATCCTAAATAGTCGCATTGTATCTGCGTCTACAGATGTTGGTTTTACTTTAGCGATGTGCTGAAAGTAGTGTTTTCGCATACACATTCCAGAAGAAGATGCGTGAAACCATTGTTCTTTACCAACATATCTCTTCTGTCTATTAGCTTCATTCTTATCTGCTATATACCTATCGTATATGTCTTTAATATCAATCACTTAAAGTATCTCCTTGTTCTTGTTTATTTATAAAGCTTTTTGCCCACTTATCTAACTCAAGTAATTCTTTAGATTTAAATCTCTCCACAACATTTATAGCTTTATTTATACCACATATTTCATGAAAATAGTAATCTTTTCTAGGTTCATTAGTCCATTTATCTTCTACTTTCTTTATTTCTTTTTTTAGTTCTTTTTCTAAATTATCCAAAGTTGCAAACATTTCTATCTCCTAAATATAGAGAGTGAGATTACGGAGGATGTAGCAGAGTCCATGCTACTTTTTTTTAAGGGAATAATCCCACTCTCTTTATAATTATTTAGGATATTAGCAGAGCGTAAAGGAATAACACAAATGAATAAATGTGTAAAAAACAACTCTGCTAACATCCTATTAAATTTAATTAACATTTTCAAAAATACCTATATCTTTGTTAAGGGCGGTAACCCCTGAGAAACAAGAAACACAGAGGTTACCTAACATGACGTGCCCTATTACGTTGCATAAACCAAACAACGCATAACTATAACCCAAGCTGAATGCCTTCTTCTTTTGCCTTGCCATAGTATATTTAAATTCTTCTATCATTACGCTTTAACACTTTATTATGTGCTTTAATAAACTTTTCTGCATACTTCTTACCGACCTCTATTTCTAATTGTGCATAGTTTTCATCAGTAATTAATTGTGATATATAATTCATTTTACCCATTATTTACACCAATCCTCATCGACTTCATCTTTTTTATTATTTTCTATTTTTAATACCCACTCAAGAGACTCTATCCAGCCTCTTCTTCTTTGTTCATATGTTCTATCAGCTAATTTATTTTGCTTTAGCTTATCATATAACATACAAATAATATCATCTTTTGATTGTACTTTCATATTTTCTCCTTCTTATGCTTATACAACGCTAGTTAGGTAAAAAAGTTCCATTTTTTTTCTTCATATCTAATGCTTCATCTAAAACATTTATATCTATACCATCTATACTCTTTACATATATACCTCTAGAGAGCATCGTTATAATCTCTGTAATTTTTTCTCTATTATTCCAGAAATCTCTAAAAATATATGTCATAATGCCTGAGTCTGTTTTTTTCATCGCACATACAAAGGCATATAGGTCGCCCTTTCTTTTTTTATTATCCCAATTATCTTTACCAATCAGCATAAAAGTACCTTCTCTTTTTTCGTGCTCTAGCCTTATGAACTCATCTTCAAATTCTTTATAGACACCTACTTCAATCATTTTATCCAATCCAAATGAATCATCTGTAGATGCAGTAAAAGTAAATCCTGCTTTATCAGATGTTTCTTCAGTAAATACATTCGTATTCGATGCCATCTTATCTAGGTAATATTTAGTTTTATTTATCATTTTAATTTCCTATTTTTTTTGATATTTTTTAATTTCAAACCGAAACAATACTGCTTTGTAATAATGTTGTGATGTTTTTTACATATTTCAAAATCAATCATTGGCATCATTCTAGTTCCATCTTTTTCAGTATAATTGCCATATATATCAGCAGTATATTTTGTTTTATTTTTACATTGACTATTATCTATATTTAATATAACGCAATTTGTATTTCTCATTTTATCCTCTTTAATAATTTTTAACTGATTTATAATTATTTACCCATGTAGGTCTCTTTTTTAACCAAGGAAAAAGAGTCTCTAGTTTATCCTTACTACCTCTTGGATAATTATTATCACTTAAACATTCTACTTCAATTATCTCTCCATCTTCATCTTTAAAGTATTTATATACTTCAGTAACCCATATGTTTTTACTTTTATTAAAATAGACTAGTTCTTCTTTAATCCAATCGGAAGCCTCATAACCTTTTTGCCAAATTTTTCCGTGTAATCTCATTTTAACTCCTTGTTTTATTTGTGCTTTCCCTTCTCTAACGCACCAAGTTTCAAAAAGTTCCAAATTAATTTTTATCGAATGGACATTTTAAAAAAGACCTATAGAAATTAACTTTCTTTACTTGGTTGTTTTTTGGTTTAGAAATCGCAAAAGCAACAGTATATCTTTTATTCTTACGAGTATTCTTATACCATATTATATGTGTATTATTATCTACATGAACAGGTGTTACAATCCAATCAGCAGTTGTCTTTGTTACTTTTACTTGTATAGATGTATTATTAACCATAGAAGAATGATATTTAACTTGCATTGTTGTATACTTATTATCTATTTCTACCACTAAGTCAATATGAAAATCATCTATCACGGGTGCGTACAATCTTAGATTTTTCTTCAGTAAATAATCTATAACTATACTTTCTCCGATGTAACCTCTGCGGGTAGTAGTTAGTTTTTTAAGGTTTTTCAACATTATGTATAATAGGATTACTATTTATTTCGTATAACATTATTTAATTTTAGAGCAGTTTGTCTCCAATTATCTAATTTATACTCTGCTACATTTAATTTACTTTTAAGGTAAGCTACAGATACTATAAGTGCTAGTATTATTAGAGATAAAATTGTGTTAATCATAATTGACTCTCTTTCTTTCTTTTGTTTTTTAGTACTTGGTTCTTAGTTCTACCCATAGAATTAAGTTCTTTGTTTTTTCTTCTGCGTTTACGCTTACGCTCTTTCGCTGATTTATTCGGCATCAATTATCTCCTTCTTCCTTTTTAATTCATATACATATGTTTCATACATAATAAACATTGTTTCTTTTTCTATACCATTATCTTCCATATAGTGTTTTATACTAACGGGTTCATCAGCATCATCCATAAAACTTTTAAATTCATCGTATAAATGGTCAAATATAATATCATTTTCTGTTGTCATTTTAACCTCGCTTTATCTGTGCATACAACGGCATCGCCTACAATGACATCGTACCATTTTGCAGTATCTTCTCCCAACCATAACTTTGTAGCTTCTATATTTATAGGTTTATCTTTGAATTTTCCTTCTTCATCAAATATTATATCTGCTTTACCATCCTTAGATTCTAACACTTGTATATATCCACCTACAAGTTCTTGCATTTTTTTCAAGGAAAGTTCCTTTTCATTATGTTTATATAGTTTAGTTTTCTTCATTAATACCCTCGTATGTTATTTCTTTAGACCATAAAAATTCATCTTGTTTAGGTTTAGTATTTACACACTCGCCACCCATATAATTTTCTTCAGCATCCTTAATATTTTCAGCCTCTACTTCCCAAAATTCTATGGTAGTATTTTCAATAGCTATTTTAAATTTTCTCATTTTTTTCCCTTTCTTTAATTTGTAAAAGTTTGGCAGTTAGGTAGACTAGACCATCTAAAACCTCTTCTAGTGCCTCTTCTACCCAATCTCTGCCATCGTGAATATCTAACTCTTCGTTATATTCTCGCTTACCTTTTTCTAAGCGTTCTTCTAGCATAGATATTATTTTTTTATTCATTCTCACTCTCCTGAATTATTTTAAACCCTTGATGTATTTTTTTATCATAACCATTCATATTCCTATATGTACTTATAGATTTAATATCATCGGGATTTGTTAATTTGCTTTTCCAATATGGAGTTTTTGCTTTCGTTCTCCTTGATAGGATTTCTAAATCAACAAGTGTTTCAATATCTAATTTTATTTTTTTATTCATTTTCTATTATACATAATATCTAAAACATCTCTATAATCATCATCAATATTGCCAGATAAACCAGAACTTTTACTTTCGTACAATGCATATAGTAGATGTTCTACTTCATCGGCTGAAGAGTT
>Ga0098055_1002269_pt1 | contig 10008 bp, 4 predicted proteins | sample 17_taG_FD_75107 | JGI IMG/M metagenome (GOLD analysis project Ga0098055, IMG submission 75107) | Marine viral communities from the Subarctic Pacific Ocean - 17_ETSP_OMZ_AT15314 metaG | ecosystem: Environmental > Aquatic > Marine > Oceanic | place: Pacific Ocean | collected 2015-01-18 | reverse complement strand
TTGTTTCTTACTTGTCTAACCATGTGAAGAATCTGTTCATTACTATATAGGCTATTACTAGTGTTGCTATAAGTTTGATTGCCATTAACATTTGAGCTGTGTATGTGTTCTTTGTTATTCCCCTTGTGTTATATATGTAGCTTGTGCTTCTCTTTTAGGAGAAGCATTAGTGTTGATTTGCTTTGAGCGGGCGCGTTTATATACCCCTGGCTGGTGGGAATATCTTTTGAGCCCTGGGTGCAAATGCTGTCATATTCCTAGTGTAGCCGTGTATACCTGGTTGTGCCTTTCTCCAATAGGCCCATTCTAACCAGTGACTAATTAGTAGAGTGGTTTCCAGAGGCGGGGAATTCCAGTAGTAGGGATTGTGGGCTGGAATAGGTAACCAGATTCTGTCGCCTGTTCTATTGAAGTCTAACCACTGTACTGCACCCTCTAGAGTGGTCTCTATCTGAGGTGGCTGCATCTCATGTTCTGGTGTATTGGGTAGAGGCTTAAGACTGAGTCTGGCCACAGGTACATGAGTACCCTCTGAGACTATATCCTCTGCTAGTTGAACTACTGGCTCTTTAGTAATCTTTATCCCTAAATCCTTTAAGCCTTGCCATGTACTAGGGTAATAAAATGTCTTGGGTATCTGTACTACCATTCTAGCTTTAGGCTGTGTTAGTCTAGTTGCTAACAGGCATATATCAAATTGTTTAAGTCCTTCTAGATCTTTTGTCTTCTCTTCAGTAAGCTTAAATATTATTTTCATTCTCCTTCACTATGGGCGCGCGCTATTTCCAGCTGTCCCTGTCATATCTACCTACTTTAAAAATAATTTGGTCTTTTTCAAAAATCAGGTCTGCTACCTCCTGATCCATAAAGCGTGCCACCTTCTGGTGACCTGCTGCATCATACTCATCCATTGCCTTTTCAGAAGCATAACCATTATTAACTAGTTCAGGTTTAATAGATTCCCAACCACTTACATTGTTCATAAACTGAGGAATACTTTCCCAGTCTTCCACTATATGTTCTAATCTAATAAAATGATCTGGAGTACCTAATGTTTCCCATTGATGCCAATAGTGTAGGTCTAAGTCCCACGGCCAATTATTATACCTATCTTTTTGGCAATATTCTTTAAAACTAAAAGTCTTACCTTCATCTAGTAGGTCAATATAGGCTGAAACTGCTCTAGTATACGGATTTCTAATGCTACAAATAATTTGATAATCTTCACAACCTGGTGGAATACCTTGGTCATGTGAAAAGGCTCCACCTGACTGTACACCAGTCGTTGGATAATAAGTCCATCTTTGACCTAGGCCGTTGAATGCACCTAGATTCGTTCTGCTGGCACAGCCTGCAGTTCCCCAATAAATTAATTTACTCTCTTTATTATAGTTCATAAAGTTACTCTTTTTTTACTAAAAAAGACCCTCTTAAAATACTAATTCTAAGCTAGCCTACTTCTAGGTTAATTGTTACTATTATTTATCAGAGTTATTAGCCCTATGGCCATCTATATATCTCTGGTGGGCTCTAATTACCAGCCTTTGAACAGTTTTGTATTATCTACCCAGCTAAAAAGTCTGGTCTCCTCCACGTCGTGAAGTACGATAGTTTTGTCGTTAATCTGCCAGTTGTAAAAATACTCATAACCGAAGATTGCTACGTCCGGTCCCATCTTCTCTATTATCCTGTCGTTGAATGTTTTACAGCCATGTGCCCATGTTACTCGAGTGTAGCAGTCTAGACATTCGTTGATAATTCTTGAGTTTGGGATTGAGCCGTACACTGTACAGTCTATTAAGGTATTATTGTTTTGTGATGGTTTCATACCCGCGAAAAAGGTAATATCCTTATGTAGATTATCAACTATAAGGTCAAATGGTCTAATTGGCTTTGCATCAAGGTCACAGTAGATACCGCCAAAATCTCTTAATAATAAGAGTCTAATTCTATCTGCTATAAATGCCCATTTATATAATTCAGGGTCTGTGATATAATTCTGTAAGAAAGGATCGTCTTTATACAGTTCATTAAATATTTTGTCATGTGTCCATAGATTATACTCCCAATCTGGGTGCATTTCTTTCATATCACGTCCAAACGCAGCACAATGTTCCGGAATTTCTTGATGTCCTATCCAAATTTGATGGATTTTCTTAGGAATTGCGCAATTTTCTTGCTCCATATTATTTTAAATTTAAAAGTATGCTTTACTAAGTATTTATACGCCTTAATTTAAAAATGTTTATGGTGCTTCGTAGTTCCAGTCATCATCATCGTCGGCGTCGTCAACACCGTCTACAGGGCCTGGGCCTACTTTATCACGACCGGTCGTCGTAGTTGTAGTAAATGTGTGATTAATTAGAGTTGCTGTTATAGTATGTGAATCACAACATACAGTACAATCGTCATATTGAATTGTAAACGCATAGGTAGCCGCTTCTAAATTATTCCATCTATATGTTTTCGAACTAGAATTAGGATTTCCATTTTGATGAGTTAAAGGAACTGCTACACCGTCTTTAGTAGTACTAATTGTAGATATAATAGGGAAACATGCGTTTGTAAAAGTGAGTGAAATATATCCATTATTGTTACCATTGACTTCAGGCTGCATTGCCACCATCGGGGGATAGTCTTCAATACATTCACATGGTGGGTTTTGTAATCTTGTTACATTAAATGTTATCGTATAATTACCACTTTGTGATGGCATAGTGAATGTACCACCAATTGCACTTGAATTACCACCTTGAACTGTTTGTAGCTGTCTTAGTCTACCTGCTCCACTTGAAGGGAATGGGTTGCTTGACAATCCTGAGTTTGTATCTACAATCGAATAAGAAGATTGAGAAAAAGGTCCCCATACTTTTGGACTAGATCTCCAAATATTACTCATAGTATGTGAAGTACCTGGATTACCTGAAAATTGTATTGAGTTATTATCCCATTGTCCCTCGTTTGCAATAGTAGGATCTTCTGCAAAGTTAAAATTCATAAATACTACTGAAGTTTGTGAAGTACCTGTTGCTGTTGCTGTAGCTGAACCACCACCTATTGGCATGGTTATATCTATTAGCATATCATCTAAGACGGTTGGGGCGCCAGTTACAGCACCATTATATGAATTTGAAATATTAACACCCGTTACATCATGTGTAAAACCTGATAAAGATGCCACATCAAATTGTGTTGATAGGTTATCTCCAACTTTTCCTGTTAGTGTAACTGGATTTGCACCTAGAATACTAGTATTACCAATTTGAGTCGCTCCTGTTACTACAAAATCAAAATCAGGATTATTTACACTACCTTTTGGTCTGACATAACCATTTCCACCGCCTACTGGCATGGTTAGACTACCGTAAAAGCATGTAGGATTATTACCTGCAATCGCTCCAATTGCAATTTCATTTGCAGTAGCAGCATTACCACTACCATCATGTGTTGTTATATTTGCTAGCTGTTGTGCTACCTCCCAATATGATGGAGAAGGCATCATACAATATGAAAAACTAGTAGTAACCCCAGCTTCAGTTTGGATTGTTATCGGACTTGCTGGGCTTACAATTATATTGTTAGAATTGTTAAATGCGCCATCATCAAAATATATATTATATGTATAATTTATTGCATTAGACGTAGCATCATCACATGTAATCGTACCACTTCCACCACCTAATGGCATTACTACTTCATAATTAGTTGAAAATAGTTGATTTGCTCCTGTATATGATAAGTTCTGAATAGCATTATTACTTGTAGAATGTCCAGTCGAAGTATATTGTGTATTTGCTGCTTGATTAAATGTAAATGTTCCTGAAATAGTTTGGCCAGCATAACCCGTTAATGTAGTAGAACTACTAGCCCAACTTCCACTAACTGGAACATCCGTTTGAATATTTAAGGTATAGTTATATGAATTCTGAGTCTGACTACCATTTACTGTAATAGTTGCACTACCGCCGCCTAATGGCATGCTTGCAACTGATAAATCGATTGCCATTGAAGTAGCATTAGAAATAGTAGCACTCAGACCAGCTGGAGCACCTGAAATACTTGTAGCGTTGAATGAATAACCTGCATTATTTAAAGAATTTGCAGTAGTACTTTGAGCACTACCAGCAGGACCAGTTAAAGTTACTTGACCCCAAGTAGCTTGTGAAAATGCATCATTAATAGTTATTACATAATCATAATCAATTTGATCTGTAGAACCCCCTATGATAATACCAGCTGATCCCCCGGACGATGCCGGCATTGTAACTAAACACTGGCCACCATCATTATTAGGAGTTGCTTGTATATTACTAATGGCGTTATTTCCAGCATAGTTAGGATTTGGTGCCACAGTTGATACTTGTAGGTTTGTATAACCCGCATCTAATTGTAATAACGTAGAGAAATTAAATTGATCTCCAGTATATCCAAGGAATGTATAACTACTTTGACCTGATATTGAAGCTCCGGTTACTGTCTCACTAGCATAAACTGTAAATCTGTAGACAGGCTGCCTAGATGCACCAGAAAGATGTACTTGTGCACTACCACTATATGCTGGCATATTAAAAGTAATACTCATTGTATCTCCAACAAGTGCGTTTGGAGCAGAAATTGCATTTGACAATAAAGTATTTAGAGCCGCTGGGCTAGGATTAACAACACCGTAACCACTAAAATCTACTGTATAATCAGAAGGGTTTGGCGCTCCCTCTATTTCTATTGTAATTGGAGTTCCTGCAGTTGCTGTGATCTGTCTAGATAAAATACTTGGTTGACCTGGAGCACCAGTACCACTACCTGTCCATCCACCTACTGGATCGACTGGAACTAAGTATGCTGTACCATTAGGTCCAGTATTGTTATTTCCATTAGCATTTGTTGTAGTGTTAATATTTTCATGAAACGATAAATCTAACGTATGTTGAACCCGTGACGCAGAACCATTGATTTGAATTGATTCCACAGAACTATTACTACCTATTGTAACTTGAATAGTTACCTCTAAAGTACCGTTATTTACAGATGTATTTGTAATTACAGCAGTATCTGAAACATTACTTACATTTAATGATAAATTTTGCCATCCTGAGTCTACTGAACATTGTATTGTTGCTGAAAATTGAGTATTTGCTACAGCCGGGCCAAATCGTAAAGTATCTGAATCTAAATAATTTGGATGTAACGGTGGAATGGCATCAACTGAGCCATTAGTAATTGCATCAACAATATCTACATCTACTACATATTGTGGAGCTGGACATGCATAAGTATTTGTCCATGCTGAACCATCCCAGTAATAGGCTACTGTAGACCCTGCAACAATAGGCACATCAGCATACCACCCCGCTGGAGCAGGGTCACATGTATATGTTGTGGTTTCTTCGCATAAATTTTGAATACCAGTTATTAAAGAAGAAGTCCAAGTACCAGAAAAAGATAAACCGGGAACATAAAGTCCTGCTGGAGTTGTATTTTCAGCAGCTGCTTTATATCTACCAACATCGTTCGCGTATCCTTGTACCTTTGAAGTATTATGAAATACTTGTATATTTTGATTATCACATGCTGGAATTACTGTATTTGCAAAATAGGTAGCACTCTCTTCAGACTGGTCATCTGTAATTACTATAATAAGTTTTAATACATCAGCTCTCCATTGACCGGCAAAACCTTGACTAATATCATAAGTTGCTTGACCTCCACATTCTATAGCTTCTCCTAAAGACATACCTGTAGCGCTATTTCCATTACCATTAGTTCCGGTTGCTAGAGCATTTAAGTTCTTTGTAAACCCTGTAGTCGCATCTCCTATATTATTAAGAGCCATTAATTCTTGACAAGTAATATAAAGATTATAGTTACTACCACTTCCATGTGGATTTGGGATTACGGGTCTTTGAGATTGTGGCAGTGCTTGATAATATGGTGAACTACCATAGTTTCCTGATGAAGTACCTGTATTACCATCAAATGTAACTAAACCTAATCTGTAATTATTATTTGTTAGAGTGGCTATTTCAGCAGCTATTTGTGCAATACCATTCTTAACACCGTTAATAGCATTTTGCATCGAGCCTGTATAATCTATACAGAATACAACATCCATTCCCTCTTCACATATATCAGAGGTAGACGCATTTCCCTGCGCACCCTCAGTATAAAGATCTGATAATGATGAAAAATCACCATATACGTCAGTAGATGTGAAATTACCGGCACATATCTCTGATCCGCCGTTTTGAGCGTCAGAGTTATATGCTACATTAATTTGATACTGTGGTTCAGGACAATCTAGAAGATTCTTGAACTGTTTTACAGATATAGCCATTCATTTAATACTTTAATTTATTTATTCTTCACTTATTGTTATACTCTTTTCCAAATTAAGGTTGCAGTATAACCGTTAGCGTCCGTGGATCCATCTGTAAATACAATATAAACATTCTTACCTCCTAAGCCTGTTAAAGCTGCTCCGGAAATAGTATAGGTATTAAAGAGTGTATTTGCAGCATGTGACCATGAAGCTCCTGCTACATCAACTGGTGTACCATTTGCACCAACCTCCACTAATTTAAAATTACATATTTGACTTGCACTTTGTGCACCAAAACTAGATTCAATTTTATGTAAATAATAATCAGAGTTAATAGTACTAGGTACTCTTACAAATGCTTTAGAAACACCCGCAGCAGAAAACTGTTCATCTCTTGCAACTGGGTTAAGTGCAATATGCTCATACTCAAAATCAAAACCAGCTTCACCTTTATCACCTTTTCCGCCTGCACCTTTTTGACCTTTTTGACCAACTTCACCCTTTGTACCAGTATCACCTTTATCACCCTCAATACCAACTACGAATGTAAAATCAGTACCAACATTAGGGCCGCTTGAAGAGCTATCTACTACAGAAAACCCTAGCGTATATGTATATTGCATACCGCTACTTCCAACAGAACTAATTCTAAGTATTTTATATACTGTAGGATCTACTGTAGAAGTCATCCTAATCAGACTTCCTTCTAATGTTGCAATTAAAGCACCTACATTATTAAAACTACCAGATTCGAATATACTTAATGACAGAAATCCTTGAGTTGTATTCCATGTAGATGTAGTACTACCCCATTTAAACTTACCACTATTTACTGATTGTGGTGAGCTGTTATTATACCCACCAAATTCTAATTTGAAATGATAACCATCTATTCCAGTAGGACCTGTGTTACCAATGTTACCTTTTTGACCAGTTCCACCTTTTAAACCAGTTTCACCTTTACCGCCAGTTTCACCTTTACCACCAGTTTGACCTTTACCGCCAGTTTCACCTTTACCGCCAGTTTCACCTTTACCGCCAGTTTCACCTTTTAAACCAGCTTCACCTTTTGGACCAGCTTCACCTTTTGGACCAACTGCACCCTTTTGACCAGTTTCACCTTTAGCACCAGCTTCACCTTTTGGACCAGCTACATCAGATGGTTCACCTTTTGGACCAGCTACGTCAGATGGTTCACCTTTTGGACCAGCTACGTCAGATGGCTCACCTTTTGGACCAGCTACGTCAGATGGCTCACCTTTTGGACCAGCTACGTCAGAATCTGCACCTTTTAAACCAGGTTCACCTTTTGGACCAGCTACGTCAGAATCTGCACCTTTTAAACCAGGTTCACCTTTTGGACCAGCTACTTCAGAATCTGCACCTTTTAAACCAGTTTCACCTTTTAAACCAGCTTCACCTTTACCACCAGTGTCACCTTTACCACCTTTTTGACCTTTAGCACCAGTGTCACCTTTTGCAGCAACTTGACCAGGCTCACCTTTTTGACCTGGATCACCTTCAATGTATAATAACCATGCTGCTTCGTCGCCGTTAAATCCGTTTACTACTGCAACTTGATATGCAGTAAGTCCATCTGGACCAACTTCACCCTTTTGACCGTTTACACCAGGTTCACCTTTTGCACCTGTAATTGCGTTCTGATCTACTTCCATTTCAATACAACCAGCAGCATTAACTGTATAATCAATTGTTTGAGAAGTAAATCCTCTAATACTTAATGTTTGCGAAGCTTGATCGTAAGATTCTACTACGTTAACTTGAGATGTAGTATCTGAACCTACAAGTATTTCATTAATACTAACAGCGAATTCTGGTCCATTAAAACTAAGTACACCTCCAACTTCTTGTTTATTGTATACCCCGGTCCAATTATAGTTAGCTAAATCCTGATTTGCATTTGCGTATGGGTTAGCTGCAGTGCCGTTTGTAAATATACTAGACCAAGTATTAGAATTGCCATAATTAGGTCCTAGTACATCTGAGAAATTACCCGTTCCTGTTTCAAGAATTGGATTTTGACCAGTAATAGCCGCGTATGCGTGATTATGAACTCCACTTCCACCAGTAGTTACTGGGTAAAGTATACCGCCAAAATAATCCATTGCATTGTATTCAGTAACAAATGCATTGTAATCCTGTGTCCAACCAGTTGATGGTTCGTTAGTGAAATTGATGGCAGATTCATGATATTCGTTATTAGCTTCATTACAGAAAGATACAATGAAAGCTCTATTTGGTAAAACATAATTAAAATTACCCCAATTAGCTGGTACTCCGTTTACTACCCAGCTATAACTTCCGTTAGATCCGGTATCTAACCAACCGGATGTAGGGTTATTTTCTGAAGCTATTGACGTGCCAAAAATACCAGTTCTTGACCCTACACTAGGATCTCTTAAAACAGCAAGCGTACTTAACCATCTTTCTCCACCAATCGTTTGGCTGTTTGACTGCGCAACGTATAAATTACCAGTATATCCAGGGTTAGCCGCGGTATAATCTGCATGCCATGTACTTAAAGCATCTAGCATAATATACTTATTAGTTGAATTATTTCCGGAATAAGGACCAGAAGTAGTATCTATGAAAGCATAAACGTCTGTAGCACCTGTTAATTCTGCACCATCACATGTTGTATTAACTGTAATTAATCCAGCCTCACCTTTTTGACCAGTATCACCTTTTTGACCAACTGCACCTTTTTGACCAATTTCACCCTTTTGGCCTTTAATACCTTGTGCACCTTTTTGACCTTGAGGACCTTGAATTGAATCACCATCTACCCATGTAGTACCATCGTAAATCCAAAAACTATCATCTTCTTGTACAATATATGCATCACCTTGTTCAACAGGATCTCCACTTGGTTGGTGAGTTGTTGTTGGTAAATCACCTTCTGTGGCAACATTTCCATAAAATACAATACCAGGGCCTACAGCTCCAGTTGCACCTTTTGGACCACCAGTACCTTTTATACCTTGTTCACCTTTACCACCTTCTTCACCTTTACCGCCAGTTTCACCTTTACCGCCAGTTTCACCTTTACCACCTTTTTGACCAACTGCACCTTTACCACCTTTTTGACCAGTTTCACCTTTACCACCAGTTTCACCTTTACCACCAGCTTCACCTTTTTGACCTAGTTGACCCTTTTGACCAGTTTCACCTTTATCACCGTTTTGACCTGGTTCACTACTTAAATTAATAATCCAAGTACCGTTACTATTTAATAAGTTACCATTATTTGATACATGTGAGAATGTTAATTGATTTCCATTGTAAGAAGTTACTATTGCAATTTGAACATTAGTCATATCTAATGGATATGTGATCGAAATATATTCACCACCAACATAAGATAAACCAGAGTCTACTGTTAACGTATTACCTGCATTATTTGAGTGTAAATCAGTTGAAGTTGTAGAGAAATCTACATCTTCTCCTTTAGCACCAGTATCACCCTTACCGCCTTTTTCACCTTTAGTACCAGTTGTACCTTTTTGACCAGTTTCACCTTTACCGCCAGTTTCACCTTTTAAACCAGCTTCACCTTTAGTACCTTCTTCACCTTTACCACCAGTTTCACCTTTTAAACCAGCTTCACCTTTAGTACCTTCTTCACCTTTACCACCAGTTTCACCTTTTAAACCAGCTTCACCTTTAGTACC
>Ga0098055_1002267_pt1 | contig 10011 bp, 20 predicted proteins | sample 17_taG_FD_75107 | JGI IMG/M metagenome (GOLD analysis project Ga0098055, IMG submission 75107) | Marine viral communities from the Subarctic Pacific Ocean - 17_ETSP_OMZ_AT15314 metaG | ecosystem: Environmental > Aquatic > Marine > Oceanic | place: Pacific Ocean | collected 2015-01-18 | reverse complement strand
CCTTTTTTGACTTTTACGTTTTCTTTACCGTATTTTTCAATTGCTTCTTCCGGAGACATACTAGTTTGTTTCCAACGCTTTTCTGCTTCATTTAAATCTGTCTCACCTTTTAAAAAGTCTTGTATTATATCTGCATGTAAGGCAGTTAGTAATCTATGCATTACTTTTGGATAACCATGTTGTTTAATCATGTCGTATACTGGTTGTGTATAATATCCACCTGCTTCTTTAACTTCGTCACGCTCATCTTTCATGCCAGAATAGTCAGTGTCATACTTTTGAAATTCGTCATATGACATATACATATCTGTATCTGAGTCGTAATACTTGCCTTCTTTCGGGTCATAGTACACTACTTTGCCACTTAATGTTGTAAACGGCCCCTCAAGACCTGGTCTTGGTTGATACTTCTTATCCATTGGAGGCATAACTTTATAGCCTTCATGTAGTTTTTCACCATCCATATGGTCCGCTACAGTTTGTAGATATTCTTCAGCGAGTGTTAACTTACTTGCAACCCATGCCTCTAGACCTTCCGTTTCTGGTAAATCTGTTATATGTTTGGCAATTCGTGTTGCGCTCTTTACTGAAGAAAGTAGTTGGGAAGATGCCATAGATACTTCATGGTCTGTGTGTGCTTCTTCGTTTTCTGTCAGATTACCTTGTTGTAATTTGGCAATCACTTGCCTCATATGCAAAAGGTCTGAATTATTTTTTGTTTTCATCACTTTTTCCTCTTAAAAAACTTGACAATTGCCAAGAAATATATTATAATTGTATTTATCATTAATAGAGGTGTAACAGGCTATGTATGAATTTGAATTTAAATTTACCACTAGAGAGCAATTCTATGGAATTGTACGACTATTAAACTCTGAATGTGGTAAGGGAAACTGGACTATTAAAGGCAAAGTCTTAAAAGGCATAAAAAGGCTTGAAAAAGAGAAAGAACTAGGGTATATGTATTCCAGTTACAACGGGCCTTCTGTGAATAAAAACATCATAGTACCAGAAAAACATAAACACGTAGAAGCAATGATACGTTTTGTTTATTCTGATGCTACCGAATGATGTGTTGTAATAAATCAAATCATGTTCATAAAGTTAAACTAATTGAAGAAGATGGATTTATATTTACAGTTACAATAAATTATTGTTCGGGATGTGGGGTAGTTCTGAGCAATTCAAGTATTAAAGACGGGAGAAAGAATGAGAAATTACCAAGATGAATTAATGGTTATCACTATGGAAGAGTGTGGTGAATTGACACAAGCATGTTCGAAAGCAATTCGCAAAGAAAAGTATTACGATAATAAAAAACTGATTGAAGAGGCAGGTGATGTTTATTGTATGCTAAACTTACTAATTGAATACGATGTAGTATCATTAACTGATTTAGAAGAAAGACAGCAAGTGAAACGTGCAAAGTTGGCGAAATGGAGTGAACTTGTTTTAGACAATGATGATTACAAAAGAATGCGAGGAGAATAATGTTTATACCTATCGACACAACCACCCCCGAAATAGATGATTCCGTCATGTTTCCTATAGCATACGACCCATTAGCATGTGTGTTACATTGGGATAAAACAAATGCAGATATGTCGTTTTTTCAAGCATTTGGTAGTTCAAAGATGAACGTATGGTGTACTATGTTACAAAGTAGCGCATCTGAGTTAAAAGATTATGCACCCGATAATGAAAGTTATATAGAAGCAGAAAAACTCAGAGCATTCTATCGAAATAAACTTGGTATGAAAAGCATTTTACAAGATGGAGAAATGACAAAATTTCATAAAAAACTTGGAAATTTCGTTAGTATAGATTTTACTAAAGAAACTGAAATGTCTACAAAGTTTTTAGGAATAGTCGCACGACTACCACAGATGTACAAGGAAGATATATTTTGGCAAGGTCTGATAGATAATTATGAACCAGCCAATGATAATTTGGATAGCCTGCAATCATTTTCGACTCCTAAATCACAAGATATGACATTACAATATCTGTCAAAGATTTATGTTCATTTAGATATTCAAGGAAAGAAACAATACTTCTTTACTAAAGATAATAAAATCTATGTTATCAAAACACGTGAAGATAATATCCTTTCATCTTTGTTACAAAATGAAATTTCTGCTGGAAATGGAGAGATTACATTGACAGGAAAAACTACATGTTGCAGATATAACGGCGATAATAATTTTAATTATCATATGATTATAGATATCGACCGGATAGAGAGGCGATAAATGAAAGTTAGAATTGGACCATATCGTAAGAACCGTGCCGAGCGTGTTGAAATAGAACCATACGACACATGGAGTATGGACTGCACCCTTGCATTAATTGTTCACCCTATGCTTGTGCAGTTGAAAGAAACAAAGCATGGTGCACCTAATGTAGATAATAAAGACGTACCAGAAAATTTGCGGATGCCAGATGGTTGGTACGAAGAAAACTATACTGTGAACGGTGAAACTGACGAAAACTTTTTTAAACGTTGGGATTGGGTCTTAGATGAAATGATTTGGGCATTTGAATACAAAGCGAAAGATATGGATGCTGGAGATATGTGTGCGGATAAGTGTGCAAATTTTGGTGACCCAGTTTGCAAGGCCTGTTTGAATGAGACACAAGAACGTCTTACAAACGCATTTAAACTGTTTGGTAAATACTACGAAAACTTATGGGATTAAAATATGGAAAATGAAAACGAAAAATTCGTAAGAGAAGACTTAAGAGAACAACTAATCAATGGTTCTTTAGAAGTTACGTTCACTAAAATTAACGGCGACAAACGAGTAATGAATTGTACACTAAATAGTGCAGTAGTCCCTCAAACTGAAAAGACTACAGAAACTAAGAAAAAGAAACTTGATGAAAATTTATTAAGTGTATGGGATACAGACGCAAATGGCTGGCGCAGTTTTAAAATTGACAGTATCATTGGTGTTAAATCAATCAAGGAGTAAGTTCAATCGTCAGGAGAATTTATGTTAACCGAAGAACAGATAAAAAAGGACCCATTAAGATATAGAAGACAGTATGAAGGTATAATAAAAAACCTTATAAACAATATCGATATATGTAATAAGGGATATGTCGATACAGGTGATGAAGGATATCTTGCGGCAAGAAAGAAATACATACAGGAAGTAGAAGAACTTAAGACAAAAATAGTTGATGAAGAAATAAGATTAGGGTTATACAAAAGAAGATGTTCTTGCGGACATGACCCAGTAGAATGCGATTGCAAAGCAGGATGTGAATGTGGTTGCAGAAAACAATATCTAGGTAATTAGGAGAATATATGAACCAACCACTAATGAGTATGCGAAATATTGACGGTGCCGTTGTTAAAGAAGATGATAGATATATCGTAAGAGACAATACAGAATTAAACAACTTAGTTGTTAGTAGCACAACACTAAAACCCGGTAAAGCAACATCGGGACATAAACATGAAGGACAAGAAGAAGTCTATATGTTTATTGAAGGTGATGGTCATATGTGGTTAGATGATAAAAAGTTTCAGGTTAGAGCAGGTCAGATGGTATTGATTGAAGATGGTATTTTTCATAAAGTAGAAGCAGGCAACAGCGGTATTTACTTTGTTTGTGTATTTGATGGAGGAAGATATGACGGCTAACGAATATATAAAATCATTAGATGAAGAACCACATAAGAAAAAAGAATTCTGTAGCATTTGTAATAGTGAATACAGTGAAGATGCTGGTGGTATAAAAGGTGAGTTTGGTATAATGCCTGTAGTATTTTGTGAATGGTGTTTCAGCAGTATAATGGACATGGCAGAGCAAATGCGTGAACCTGAACCATGCGGAATGAGCCACAAATGATTATAGATTGGTCGTTAAAAACAATTAAAGAAGAAGTTGATAAGATAAAGTTCGCTGAAAATGACCCTAGAATGGACGGTTTTACTACATTTACATGTAAAAAAGAACTGTATGAAGTTCTTTGGTATATTGAAGACACACTAGAAAAATGCAGTACATATGCGGGCGAAGAAGAATTTGTTAAAGCACGTGAGATTAATCGAATGTGGGATATAATGAAAGGCGATAAATGATTTTACGGAACAAAAACTACCATCCAGCAAGCCCATTTTCTCCCCCTAATTGTTGGAAAAATCACAATGGAAAGCAAATTAAATTTGCTGTCAAAGATAAAGATGGAAAAATTATAGGATTTTCAGACAAGTGGAATAATGACTATCTTACTAGAAGTGTAATTACCAATGACATACTTGATACTCGGCATGTATTATTTCTAGGTGACAGTTATGTGTTTGGTCATGGTGTTAAGAACGAAGATTGTTTGTCAGAACAATTTATGAATAATCACCTTGATACTCGTTTTGGTATAGGACATACTGCATTCAATCTTGCATTCCCTGGTTCAGGTAATGATTTTTCATTATTGAGATTACAACAATGGTGTAACTTGTATGGGGATAAAGTAGATGCAGTATACATGGGTATAACAAATATGAGTAGAACAGGTCATTGGGAGATAGAAGAAGACTGGGATTGGGACTCGGATATATATTATAAACAGAAACATACGAGGATTAATTATATACCAAATAATATACAAGGGGTATTAGAGAAAAAACGCAATAAAGAAATATGTAATGCATACGACACGTTGACTTCTAAGATTGATTTGTTGTCTAAGTTTGAAACTATGTTGTACTCTATTGCCAATCTTTCAAAAGTTCATAATTTTAAAGTTCACTTTTTTGATATACAACAGATATTAAATCCTAGTGAAGTAGATGAAATTGTTGTTAACCTAAAAAAGTATGATAATATAATGTACAACACTACAAACTATAGTAGTGGTCATCGTTATTTAGATGCAGAATGTTATATTCCCAATGATGACCACTGGAATGCATTGGGTTGTAGGATGGTTGCAAACGAACTATATGAAAAAACTAGAAGTTGGTATGAAAAAAAGGACAGTAATGGGTAAACAGTTATTAGTAATAGGGTGTGGCTTTGTTGGAGAAACAGTGGCACAATCTTTAGAAGAAGATGATGTTGTAGTGGTTAGAATTGACCCAAAATACAATGATAATAAAATTAGTGATTATGAAGGTAACATTGCAGGAGCCATTGTAGCAGTGCCTACTCCTACAGTTAACGGTGTATGTGATGATAGTGCAATACGTGAAGTACTAGAACAATTGGGCGATGTCCCGGTTCTACTGAAATGTACAGTACCACCTAATATGTTAGAAACATACCCTGACAACGTAACGTATAACCCAGAGTTTTTGAGAGCCAAAACAGCAAAAGAAGATTTTGATAACCAAGAGATTTTCATTCTTGGTGGCACACAGATGAATTGCTATTTTTGGGAAATGGTATTCTCATATATGAATGTAGAGTTTATTAAAACAGACAGAACTACAGCCAGTATGGTCAAATATGTACATAACACATGGCTATCGATAAAGGTTGCGTTCTTCCATGAATTGATGTATAATAACGGCAGTAAGTACAATCATAGTGAAATGATTGATATTCTTGCTAAGTTTGAGAACATTGGGCCGTCACATATGAAAGCACCAAATGATGTTGGTGGTTATGGTTTTGAAGGGCATTGTTTTCCAAAAGATACAGAAGCGTTCTTAGATTTTACAGATAGTGAGATACTAAGAAAGGTAATTGAAGTAAATAATAAACTAAGAAAGGCATAATATGGTTCACGCAACAATTGATATCGAAACAATCAGTACACGACCAAACGCAGTTGTATTAACGATTGGTGGAGTAAAGTTTGACCCAATGTCAAATGATGACCCTCACAGTAAATTTTATTACAGAATTGATGTCAATGAACAGACTGCTATGGGACGTGATGTTGAAGAAGATACATTGAAATGGTGGTCAACTCAGCCAGAAGAAATTATGATGGATGCTCTTGGTGATGATGACCGACATAGTGTAGCAGATACGATGAAAGCATTAAACAAGTGGTTAGTTGGAGTTGACAAGATTTGGTGTCAAGGTCCAGTATTTGATATTTGTATACTTGAAAACTTAGCAACAGACATCGGTTCTCATTATAATTGGAAGTTTTGGCAGATACGAGATAGCCGAACTTTATTTGGTCTTCTACCTAAAGACCCTCGTAAAGAAATGAATTTTGCGGCGCATAATGCACTTGAGGACGCCATAGTACAAAGTGTGTGCGTTCAAAAAGCATATAGAGACCTCGGTGTTTCATAATGCTCATTGGCGTAGAGTTTGGTGATTGCATCGGTGACTTAGTTGTTGGTGCGGTACAATATGATGATGTAGGATTTATTATTGCACCTGAACACTTTTCTTGGAAATCGCAACCAAAAGACCTTAGTGATGTTGTAGCAAACAACATGATTTTAATTATACACGAAGAAGCAGATTTGTTTAATACAATTGATGCTCTAGTGTATGACGGAAAAATACTAAAATCAACAGACCAAAGTATGTCAGTTTGGAGAACTATGAACTATCGTAATAACGATTTCAGTGAAAGACATAACTGGTTTGAAATGATAATCCCACCCGAACACACTACACCAGCAGAACAAAGTGCGTGGAATCATTATCAAATGATTGCAGGGTTATGTAGTGAAAATAAAACTTGACAAAGGTCAAGAAATCTAGTATAATATACAACTCAACAACAGAGAAGAGGCTATATGATTTATGGTATAGGTGTAGATATTGCAGAGATATCACGGTTCAGACAAATTATTTCCAGACACGGTGATAAATTCGCAAAAAAAATATTGACAAATTCTGAATATACTGTATATTGTAATAATAATAATAAAGAAACGTACTTGGCAAAATGCTGGTCTGTAAAAGAAGCATTTGTCAAAGCAATGGGTACTGGATTTTCTGATGGTTTCTTTTGGAGACACATATCATATTGTTCTTCAACAGGTAAATCTCATGGAAAGAGAGGACCATATATAAGTTTGTCAGATGAATTGCGGTATGATAGACGAATGAAAGGGTTAAATATTAACCTTAGTGTAAGTGACGAAGTTCACAATGTAGTGGCTTTTGTTGTAATTGAGAAGGAAGAAAAATGGGACAAGTAATATCACTTTTAGAGTACAAAGAATCCATCAAAGAGACAGAAGTAGAGGTTGCTACAAACTATGATGTTTTCGATGTAACACAATTAAATGCATTACTAGAAGATTTGTTTAGCGAAGACAATAAAGATATAGTATTATCTATGCGACAAGCCTTTACTTATGGACTTATCGAAAATGCAGTACAGCATGATTTAGACCCAGAAGATAATGCTATGCAAAATGATTTTATTAAGTTGAGTATGATTTTTACTGCCATTCTTAATAAACATGTGAAAAAGATGGACACCCCATTATATGAAATTTTAACTATGATACCAGGAGACGATGAAGATGAATTTTGATATGAACAACACTGTTATAGGCTTTAATGTAACTAATTCAGATAAATATGCTGATACGAAACAGGATAATATGCAACACATGGACTACATCACGCACGAAGGGCGTCTTAAAATCTTAAACCAAATCAAAGAACTAGAAGAAAGAAAGCCAGAAATATCTGAAAGGCTTTCAGCGGCTCGTTTACAAGGAAGTCTTGAGGAGAATGAAGAACTTCACATGGCACTTGAAGACATGCAACGTTTGGATATGGAGATTACAAGAATTAGCGAACAATTAAGTAACGTCAAAATTTTAGAACCACTCAAGCCTGGCATTTATGATGCAGTTGAGATTGGTACGACTGTAACTATTGAAAATATAGATACAGAGGTCAAAGCAACTTGGACCATACTTGGTGAAGCAGAGAGCGACCCAACAAATGGTATTATAAGTTATAAATCTCCATTAGGAAAAGAACTACTGTCACAAACTGTAGGAGACGAAATAGAGATTTTAGCAGGAAATAATTATGTTAATTATGAAGTTTTAGAGATAAAAGTACCTTAAAAGCAACCAAAAAGGTTGACAGAATCACGAATCATGCTATAATATATACATAATTCAACAAAAGAGAGGTAAATATGTCATATCTAAACGCATATATCAAGCAAGAAAATGACTGGAATGCAATCTTTGATAAAGATTATACACCTATTCAGTATCCAATTACTGAGGATAAAGTTGCTAAGAGTATTTTTAATTCATTGGATAGTAAACTAAGCCCAGAAAATCTTATGTGCGATGGTGAACGTTCTATGAAAGATGCTAAGGCATGGTCAGACTATTATTACAATGTAGGATTTGAACTTTTACAAGCAGGATTTGATGCGTCATATTCTGAGAATTTCTACTGCTATGAAATGAAGAACGGACAACTTGTAGAAAAGAAAACAACTTGGTAAGAAAGTAGGAACCAATGAAACGTTTAATTCATAATACGGCTAAAGTAATAAATGTTACTTTTGCAATTGTAATCTCAACGTCACTGGTAGCGATGGCAATGACTGTCACTGCTGGTGGCCAAACTAATAATGTCACTCCACTTACTACTGATGTAAAAATGGATATTGACAATGTTATTGCAGACGTAGTTGACCGTAATGACAGAGATTTCTTTTTATATAACCCAGAAGATTATAAAGATGAATTTTGTCTAGCACAAAATATCTTTTTTGAGGCTGGTGTAGATAATAAAGCAGGTATGATTGCAGTAGCAGATGTTACTTTAAATCGTGTTGAAGACTATCGTTATCCTGATACTATATGCGAAGTCGTATACCAAGCAGTAGTTAAAGAAAGTTGGAAAACAAAACAATATCCAGATTTAAATCCAGAAGAACGTATATATATTCCTATTAGAAACAAGTGCCAATTTAGTTGGTACTGTGATGGGAAATCAGATACTATACCTAAGGGAAGTGAGAATTGGGTAAAAGCGCAAACTGTTGCATGGGATATGTTGCATAGTGAGAACTATATTGGTCTTACTGAAGGAGCAACACATTATCATGCAACATACGTAAAACCTTACTGGCGTACTAGTAAAAATATGAACTTAGTTGGTCGTATTGGTGCGCATATTTTTTATCGATGGGACTAAAAAGTCCTTGACATATGACACCGTAACGTGTATAATCTAAAATGTAAAGCAAACTTGTCAAAAGGAACATTAAGATGGCAAATAGCAAAAGCGGCACCCGCCGTCGAGTACGTAAATCAAATCCAGCAGTGGAGGAGATTTTGAGTGTATTACGGCCAATGCGAGGCAAAAATGGCTTGTATGGTTTGGTCGGAACAACCAAGCACGGTGATATCACTGAGATTGGTGTCTACAATTATAATACAAAGGGGTATGCGTTGTATGAAGTAGGCGAAGTTGATAGCGATGCTATCGCCGATATTAAAAGACATATCGGTTAGGGGACTAGAGGGAGGGTTCGCCCTCCCTCTATTTAAAAGGACAAACTATGAGAATTGATACCGAGATAAAACTAGATTATAACAATGTATTAATTAGACCAAAGCGTAGTACTTTAGGCTCCCGCAAAGATGTAGACTTAGAACGTGGCTTTAAATTTCGTAACTATACGCCAGATTTTCCAGACAATGCGACATACAGACACTATCGTGGTGTTCCACTTATGGCTGCCAATATGGATGGTGTCGGAACATTTAAAATGGCAGACGAATTATCAAGTCAAAAGATTATGACTTGTTTAGTTAAAACTTATAGTGTAGGACATTTAGCGGCATACTTTGGTACAGATAGTGAAGAACGCAGAGAATATGTAGCAATGAGTATTGGTATCACAGACAAAGATGCTGATAAGTTTTCTCAAGTATATGCACAATCAAGCAAAGGTTTAAAATATGTATGCATAGATGTAGCAAATGGATATAGTGAACGATTTAGTAACTTCGTTAGAAAGTTTAGAAAACAATATCCTAATGTAGTAATCATTGCAGGCAATGTAGTCACTGGTGAAATGACAGAAGAATTAATT
>Ga0098055_1002265_pt1 | contig 10017 bp, 12 predicted proteins | sample 17_taG_FD_75107 | JGI IMG/M metagenome (GOLD analysis project Ga0098055, IMG submission 75107) | Marine viral communities from the Subarctic Pacific Ocean - 17_ETSP_OMZ_AT15314 metaG | ecosystem: Environmental > Aquatic > Marine > Oceanic | place: Pacific Ocean | collected 2015-01-18 | reverse complement strand
TAAATTAAAAATTGATTTGTATTATATTATGTAACTATATACAACTATGGATTTCCAAAAGATTATAGACGAGAAAGATGTTAGTGAGAATACGAAACGAACTTACAAATCTATTCTGGCCAGAGTTACAAGGGAAGGCTTTAAAATCCCAGTTGGAAAAACAGCTATGATCCCAAAACTAAAAGAATACTTATTTACGTACTACGACAAGACATCGGCTCAACTGGCTGTGATTAATATTATTTTGATTTTAAGAAAAGCTCTAAAGTTACAAGTTGATGACCTGATTGAGTTCAGGGATAGATTGCGAGGAGAACGAGTGAAGGAAAACGTGAAGACGATGAGTGAAGTGAAAGTTATGCCGGTTGCTGACTATAAAGAAGAGTTACAAAAGCTCTTCACCGAGAAGAAATACAAGGCCTATATTATTAACTACCTTATGTTCCACTATGGGGTCAGGAATCAAGATGTAATCACGGAAATAGTCAAGACTAAAAAACAAATGGGAGATGGGAATTATCTCTGGATTAGACGGAAAGATATTCTCTATGTAAGGAAAGATTACAAGACCCACTCTACCTACGGAACACAGCAACATTCTATTACCTCCAAGGAGTTCAGGAAAGCCGTTCTTAAAACGAAAGAGATGGGATTCACCGACAAGCAAGTTGGAAACCAGCTCAAACCCTTGATTCTACTCAAAGAAAGTGACGTTTTCAAAATGCTGATTGACGACGCTTACCATAGAAAAGATATTGACGAGATTAACCGCCTTGCTCAGTCACGAGGGACAGATGTAACTACAATCAAGGAGAATTACAATTTGAATGCGAAAGACGATATGTTTAGAAAAATATAATCTACATCTATATTATATGGACTTCACCAAGAAATATGTATTTTTTTCCTTCACCGGACAGACTGGGTTTGAAGCAGACGTAGATTTGGGAGAAGCGATGGAGAGAGTTCCTAACGTAGCCATAGACGTAGTTCAGGCTAAAATAGTAAGCGGGACGGCCTACGAGGGGCTTACCCTCAAGATGGGAGGCCAAGCAATTAATTATTTTGGGAATGACCTCAAGGGTACAGCTCTGGCTCTACTGGATCTCGGCCCCTCCTCAAATGGGGGAGCAGGAGCCGAAGAAAATTATATTCTGGGACGAGGAGAAGCTCCAGTTCTAACTATAGGAAATACACGACGAATCACAATCAAGCTGGAAGACACGAGCGACCAAGAAGCAATTGACCTATCCACCATCACGGGAGGAGCTTTTATTTTTAGACTGACCTACCCCAAGCAACCCGATTCAATCACGGCCTCTTATGCGATGGAAATCCAAAGGGGGTTATAGGGTTTTCACTTATCAAATTAAAGAATTGATTTAAACACACTATCATATTATATCTAACTATAGTATGATTGCCGAACAACTAAAACCCTATATTAGCGAATTTATTTGCCGACCCGAGAAAGGTAAGGGAGCTCGGGGAATTGGAAAAAACTGGAGTTACAAAAGGGCGGTTGCCGAACTATTTGAAGGCCAGTATGTTTGTGCCGTGATTGATTTAAGTCACAGCGATATTATCTGTATTGATATTGATGAGAAGTGTGATATGAAGGCTTATTTTGAAGTGAATGATTTCCCCGATTTTCTCAAGACTAAAGGAAACACAAAGGGATTCCACTACTATTTGGAAACAGACGATAAAGTCCATAAGAATATTTCAAAGGTTCATAAGCATAACATAGAAGGAGATTATCTGGGAATGAAAGTCTGGGAACGTGTAGGGAAAGAATGGACTGGCGACCTGATTAAATATAACGACTTTAAGAAAGTGATTGAGTGGGACAAGGTTGAGAAGAAAACTATAGAAAAGAATGATGAGAGGGTATATGCCCCGCCCGATTTGAAGCAATTGGACGCTCTTATTCAGCTGATTGATATTCAGTATATCCACAAGACGGCCGATTGGAGGAAACTTGTTTGGGCTATGAAGAAGTGCGGGTTTGAGCGTGGATACGTGGAGAGCTGGAGTATGAAGTCAGGGTTCAACGAATACTCCATCGGTTACAGCGACGAGGGATTCTGCGGGGTATGGGGCCAATATACAGCCGATGATATTCACCTCACAGAGGGAACGATTAAATACTATGCGAAACTATCCCAGCCTGAGAAGTATGCCGAACTTGTTTATACCCCGATGATTAGCTATGCTGGGATGCCTGAGGATGAGGATCTGGCTGGCCTTTACCTGAAATTAGAGAAGAACACAATCCGTATGGACGATGGGGCTTTATTTGTATGGGCTAATGATAAATGGATTGCCGTAGATAAGAAAGCTGGGATAGTCAGGCGGAAGATTGGGAACGTATTGCGAGCTTATTTTAAAGAAGATGTTAAGAAGTTTGATAGAGAGCATACCGATGCGATTACGAGGAATGATATGGATTCAGCAGTTAAATATTCAACCCTTTTGAAACTTGCTACTAAAACGTTGAGCCGACTAAAAACAGCGACACATATTGCTAATGTTACAAAGACGACCATAGATGTAGTTAGTGATATGGATAATGAAACATCGGGCTTGTTTGACCGACACCACGACATATTTGCTTTTAGGAATCAGGCTTTTGATTTGAACGATAGGACTGAGTATGAGATCCAGAAGGAGGACTACATCACTCAAAATTGCGGAAAGGATTGGGTTATGCCTGAACCTGAACAGGTTGAAGCCATAGATGAGTTATTCAAAAAAATATTCCCTGACGAGGATATGAGGCTGTGCTACTTATCTATTCTACGCTCTGGATTATCAGGCCACCATCTGGAGCGATTCATAGTTGCGAATGGCTCAGGCCGAAACGGGAAGGGGCTACTGAATGAGCTTATGTTCCATCTGCTCGGTGGCTACGCTTACAAGTTACAAATTGACACACTCACAAAATCATCAAATAGGACTGGAGCCTCCCCTGAAGTTGCGAACCTACACAAGAAGCGGTTTGTAGTTGCGAGTGAGCCTGAGGACGGAGTGAAGTTCCAGATGGGAAACATCAAAGACCTGACCGGAAGCGATGAGATTGTGGCTCGGGGACTTTATCAGGAATCTACCCGAACTATTCTTAATTCTACACTTATAGTTGAATGTAACAAGCGACCTCAAATTGCCGGACGGATTGACCGAGCCGTCACAGACCGAATGATTGAGGTTCAGTTCAGGAACGCTTTTGTAAGCGATCCAGATGAGGTAGATGAAGAGCGAGGAATCTATTTAGCAAATAAGGAATATAAGACCCTTGTATGGAAAGATAAGATGTTTTGTGCTTTGTTTGTTTATATTCTCCAAAACGGGAAGCCTGAAATATATGTTCCAAAGAGTGTCAAGAGTATCACAAAGCAATATATTCTTGGAAGTGATGAGCTTTACTCACTTGTTATGGAGCGATACGTTGAAAGCGATGACCCTAACGATTTTATCAAAGAGAATGATATTTATGCTCTTGTACGGGAGAGTGATGTTTATTTGAATATGACGAAGATGGAGAAGCGTTCTTTCAATAAAAAGAAGGTTGGCGAGATGTTAAAAGAACATATCATATTTGGAAAGCAATACAGGAATACCACAGGTTACAATAAGATACTGAAGAAGACTATCGGCTGTAACCGGTTGATGGGTTACGTCCCGAAACCGGATGATGGGAGCGACGATGAGGAGTAGTGACTATAGGAAAGGTTATGATGAGAATAGAATAAGTAAAGAGAAAAGAATAAGTAAGAACTATGAAAAACTATATATATATAGTTTTTTTTTCCTCAAAAACAAAAAGTATATATATATATTTATATATATATATACCCTATAGAGAGCTCTATATATATAAAGGTTTTGACCCCGGGTTTTGGGACAAAATTAAAAAAACCAAATAAAAATTGATTTGAAATATTTCCAATCCTATAGTAATAATCTAATCCTATTATATATGACGAGATACAGCGACTTTGTCAAAAGCTATATGAAGAAATCGGGTAAAAACTGGAGCTGTTCGGTTTGCGACATCCAGAAAGGAAATCTGTATAATAAGCATAAAATAAATATAAGCCGAGAAAATAGACAGATGGGTATGGAAGATAGAGATGCTCCTGCTCCTCCTGCTCCTGAAAAAATCAAGATTAAAGTTAAGAGAGCCCGACTACGGGCTCCGGTTCAGGGACAGGTTCGGGTAGAAACTCTTGAACCCTCCCCAATCCCTCCTGCTGAGCCTCTTGTTCCAGCTAATCCAAATACCAGTACAGCGGTTCCATTAGGACTATCAGCGATTGATGACGACTATCCTGAAAACCCAAATAATAAATTTAGAATTGAGATTATGCTTGCTCTTACGTATTTAGTTCCAAAACGAATCAACGTTAATAGCGGAGGAGATAAAAAAACATACGGAGTATTTGGAAGAGATGATGACGGAAGACTTATACCTCAAAGTGAAGTAATACAAGAGGTAAAGCAACGATTACACGCTATGTATGGACAACCCTATAATGGACGAAATGCGACTAAACTTGCTGACGAAATAGTTAAACCGGGAGAAAAAAGCCAAAAAATTAAGATTATCATACACTTTATGAACAACGAGTTAAATATAGGATTACCTACCGAAGCAGAGGTTAAGGCCGGTGATTGGAAGTTTAAATTCTACGGACAATTTATTAGCACGTCTGCCGATGAGAAACTTTCAGGTAATCATTCTAATCTATTCAGGGATCTCATTGGTATGGTAGATGGGATTGAGTATAGCGACCCAGAACGATTTGGCCTTCCTGATGTAGAAGTTCCGCTTTCTCCTCTAAAGCCTTTGATTATTGATGAATATCTCCCGGCTCCGGTTAAGGCTCCGGTTAAGGCTCCGGTTAAGGCTGTGGTTAAGGCTCCGGTAAAAACTATTATACCATCTCCAATACCTCCTCCTATGGCTTTGACACAAGCGAATCCTAATAAAAAAACAGGTATTGCTTTGAGCGTAGATCCTAAACCTACTCCTATGGTACGTACAAGAGTACCGAAAACAATACAAACACAAGCCTATAAAACGTTATTAGCATTGCTTACAATAGCCCTAAAAGGAAAAGGTACAGCAACATATCCAACCGGAAACGAGGAGATACTTAAAAAAGGTAAAAGTGCTGAACGGAAGAAAAAAATATCTAACCTTATGAAGATGATTTATAAAACTACTGGACTTCCTGATATGGATATGGAAAAGGCCAAAGAACAATTGCGGAGGTATAACGAAATATCAAGCAAAGCCCCTGATTTTAAATCTATGTTTGAAGGGTTTAAAATAAATCCAGACGAACCTTCATTCAACTTCAGTATGACTAAAGACGGAGAAATAATTATATTTGAAGATGAGATTTTGGAGATATATGGTTACATAAAAAACGTCCTATGATTCCAACGTTAATTCTTTATTCTCCATAGCCTCATCAAGAGCCTTAGTATGGAGTGAAGCTAATATTCTATAGTACTCATCGGGGAAGCCGTCCCACTTTTCAGCGTACCAGTCAGGGGAAATTCCGTATTTATCATAGCATAGCCGAGGGTCAGGCTCCTCCTCCTCCTCAGGTTCAGGAGCAATAAACATAGCTTTAAGAGAGCCCTCATCAATATCAGCCCATTCCCCCTTTTCGGTTGAATCCTCTTTATAGAGTTCATCTAAATCAACTACGTTAATACGACCGAGTGATTTTTTAATATTAGCCATTATACAAAAGGTAGAGAAAATAAATAGTTGCGTTTGTACTTAAATTATAATATTTTGTTATAGTATAAGATGAGTGATTTGGAATCTGTAAGCAGTTCTTCCAGCGAAGAGGAGATTGTGATTGAACCTCCCAAGCCCAAGCGTAAGGGTCGGGGAAAGTCTAAGCCTGAATCGGTTGAAACGCTACTTAAGGAGGAGATTATTGATGCTAAGCCGATCCGTGGCCGAGGAAAGAAAACTATTGACGCTAAAATTAAGGAGGAAAAGTCAAAAACCCTGGAACCCCCTCCAGCACCTGCTCCTGAGAAAAAGAAGCGGGCTAAGAAGGTAAAGGTAGAGCCAGTCCCAGCTCCGGCCGAGGAGCCTGATTCCCCCGAGATCCCAGCTCATATGGGAGGTGAGCCTGAACAGCCGGTGAAGAAGGTACGGGCTAAGCGTGTCCTGACTGATGAACAGCGTCAAAAGCAGTTGGAGGCTCTGGCTAAGGGTCGGGCTACACGTATCGCCAACGCTAAAAAGAAGAAGGAGGACCGAGAAAAGTTTGTTGAGGATTTGAAGGTGAAAATCGCTGAGCCAGTAGTGAAGGAAACAATTATCCGTGAAGTAGCCCCCGCTCAGGAGCCAGTATCGGTTCAGCGTAACGGGAAGCGTTCGGCCTCTGTTCCGGTTCAGGCCCCGGTTCAGGCTAAGCAGGCTCTCCGCTTTGTATAATTAATATTATTTCTATAGTAAAATAATATGAATTAGAGCTGTTCCTCAAACGCCTGATTGAGAGGAGAGCCAGTCTGTGACGAGCTTGATGATTGATTATCACTCTCTATGGTAGAGTTAGAGCCTAATATTTTCCCAGCTTTTGTAACCCCGAGCAACTTATCCTTATAGTTGATTCCAGTGAGAGATGATTTTTCAAATAGGGCTATATATTCCCCGTAGAATTTTTTCAGGTATTCCTTAGGTGTTCCATCCCGATTTATTTCGCTAATTTCCGTGAGTGTAAAAATATCCGTAGCAAGTTTATACCAAGCCTTACTATGGTCAAGTTCTTGTTCCATCCTCTCTTGTAACTTTAGATATAACTCAATACTATTTATGATTCCAATAGACATATTGATTAGACAGACGAGGCCTGATATATTTTGTTGATTGATGTAAGGCTCGGCTCCTACGGATATGACGGAAGCCAGAGCTGAAAAAACAATAGTTGGGATACGGAAATAGTTTGATTGGCTTTTAATTTTGAAGTAATTCCTTTTATGGATACGTGACATATGAACGGAGTTCATTCTTATAGCCAAGAAAAGCTCCTCATAATCGGTACTCCACATATATATACTTAAGAAAAGTTAAGGTGGTGGGCATCAGTTCCACCGCCAATCTGTTCAGGCCGAGGGTTATAGAGGTATGATCCATAGTTCTGGCCTCCCATCGGGGGCATCAGGGATACGGCAGGTGGGCCCGAGCCATAGTTAATCATATACGGGACAATAGCCTTACCCTGACGGGCAAATCCCTGGTGCTCATTAAGAATCTTAGGCTGGGGAGAGTAGAATTTCTGGTCAATATCTATGAATTGGCCGGAGGGAAGCCAAGGTTGAACGGAAGGTGGTTGAAGTTTGGAGGCCTCATATCTACGAGCGAGTTGAGAATCCATTTTATAATATATCAAGAGATTTTAATATTTTAATATGCTCTTGGTATGGCTCAAGGTATTCAATCGGTATTCTATTGACGGCATATTTCTCCTTTGGGATAGTGTTCCCGCTTTGAATAACACATATCATAATTTTTTCTATAGATAGTTCAGCGACTTTGGCGAGATGTTTCAAGAATTGTCTTCCCTCACCTGTCCCGATTGAAAACGTCCCCTGATAATCTGTACGAAAACATAGCGTAGCTTCATTCAACATATGGAGGTTACAACAGCTGTGGATGTAGGCTTCATCTTTATAGTACATAGTCATATCGGCAGAGCCACTCACGTCGGCATTATTGGCTATGAGATTGAATATTGAATTTGACACGTAATCTGGGTGGTAGAAATCATCATCATCCATAAAACAAGAGTAGGTAGATTTGGATTTTGATTTGAGATAGTTACGCTTTGAGCCGATGTCACATCTGGGTAGTCTGTGATATTCAACTCTATAGTTACAAGTTAGATTCAGGGGAATATCTCCGTCATCTGCTACAATAATCTTTTCTATAGTTGGGTAGGTCTGGCTGTTGATGTTAAAGGAACAAAGTTTAGAAAAGTTGGCTCTGTTATAGGTAGGTATTAATATTGTAACTCCAAACATTATTATAATCTAATATAATAATATATGAGTGAGTACGAAAAACAAATAGAAACGAGTGACTTAGCAAATTATCATTATGCTATACAGAATCAGGATAAGCCGACAAGTTACATAAAAGAGCAACTACACGGGAGCCAGTATCAGTTGAAAGCTCTGGGTCGGGGGATCGCTCATTACAAGAATCGGGACACGGGAGATAATTATTATTCCATCAAAGGAACGAACCCGAAACAGCTGAAGGATATTAAAAGTGATATAGCCCTTGGGATAGGAGTGAGCCGGGAGGATAAACAATTTGTAAGGAGAACGAATCAATTGAAAAAGTTATATGCTAAAAACGAAGGTAATAATTATTTGATCGGCCACTCTTTGGGTGGGTCAATTGGAACGAGTGCTTTAGCAAACTCTAAAACCATCCGTGATGGAACGAAGCGGGCTGTATTTTACAATACGGGTTATACCCCAGCTTTTCATAAGGAGCTTACGTCAGGTATGACCCCCAAAGTGGCTAAGGAATTGAATAAAAAAATAACTCATCATCACGCAACGGGTGATCCAATCTCAACGAGTTTGAATCAAAGCTCGGTAGGCCGAGTGAAAACGTATTCCAATTCTCTAATTAATCCGTTAGATAAGCACAGCATAAAATTCTTCACTAAATAGGGGAGCGAGGGAGGTAGTTTCTTGGTAAATCTTTTGATGGCGGTTAGAGGAAATATGCCTTGCTTTGTGGCTGTATGTATAGTAGCAACCGCATTCGCATTCAATTTGTTTTCCGGATTTAGCAGATACGGCCTGAAAATTCTTTTTATAGTATTCCTTTCCGTAGTCATTCATCTGTTTCTTATGGTTTTGATAGTAAAGTCGCTTTGTTTCACGAGCTCTTGGCTTCTGTTCTTGTAACTTTTTCCTTTCCCTTTTTTCCTCTATGGTGTTGAATGGAGATTGGCGATTGATGTTTGGATACTTTTTATAGTAATACTTCTCACGAGTTAGTAGTTCTTTTTCATCATTATACTTTACAACTTCAAGTTGAGTGTAAGAGTAATTACCTCTCGCTATGATTCTGGCTGACGAGCAATCCATTCTATGGTGGGCTTCAATTCTTGTTTTAATATCCCGTTTAGTAGAGCCATAGTAATCCTCCCCCGTAATATTACAAGATATTTTATATATAATTCCAGTATTCATAATTATATATAAAGCGGGTGTTTTTTCTTTAACTTATTTAATTTTAAATTGAATATTCACCTAAACCGATACGCTCCAAGTCCCTGTTCCAGCCATATTAAGTGACATAAGAATAGTGTAATTCGCATAGAAATCAACATCCATAGCCCCGAGGGCAACTCCAGCATCATCCACCCCCGAGTAAGTACCGAGGAACTGGACGACCGAGGCCAGCGTACTGACTCCTGAGTAGATCCGACTGGAGCGACCATCACTCAATCCAGATTCAAGCTCAATTGACGCTACAAAACTACCTATGTCATTTACTACATTACCCCCCTCATTAGCAGTAGTTAGGTCAGCCAAAGCCCCAGCAGTCACCCCAATAGCGGTTGGGAAATTGAAAGGGTCTTGAGGGATGAAGTCAAAGTTATTAATATTATTAGTGTAACGAGATGTAGGGAAGCCATTACCAGTTCCTGTGACTGGGGCAAGGTCAAAGCCCGAGTGGAGGTTAGATCCCTTAGAGAAATCAACGAGCGAATGATCGGCTATAAGCGATTCGGCAAGACTTTCGGCTCCAAAAGGAGCGTGGATAATAGGCCGAGCAGGGTATTGCTCGCTGTTGATAAGTAGCGAGTACTGGGTAAGCCCAGCAGTACAACGATTAGAGATGGAATACGAACGAATGCTTCCTACACTCGCAGAAGGCCGATGAATTACAATTACACGCTCAAGCGAGCTCATAGAAAAGCCGAGATTGGCCGTTAGGCCAGTAGCCCCAGCCTGAAG
>Ga0098055_1002264_pt1 | contig 10021 bp, 18 predicted proteins | sample 17_taG_FD_75107 | JGI IMG/M metagenome (GOLD analysis project Ga0098055, IMG submission 75107) | Marine viral communities from the Subarctic Pacific Ocean - 17_ETSP_OMZ_AT15314 metaG | ecosystem: Environmental > Aquatic > Marine > Oceanic | place: Pacific Ocean | collected 2015-01-18 | reverse complement strand
TTTCAAAGAAATTGAAATACCTACCTACTGTTTCATCCCAAGATTCTCTCCTGTCTAACTCGGGTTTATATCTTGCGTACCTACTTTTGTGAATAAATTGTTGGTAACTATCCATTAAGGTCTTTCCAATGCTCTGAGGATGTCCAGGGTTCTTCTACTTCAGACATATATTCTGGATACCTCCTCTTCTGTTCTTGTTTAGATAGACGCCAAATGCAATTTCTAGACTGCTGTGGGAATAACGGCGCAAAGATATTAGAAACTAGATTACTGTCGTAATACTTCTTCAGCTTGTCCATAATCTCTAGTTCTTCTTCCGTCATGAATGGTTTTATATCTCTTTGGGAGGCAAACGTTCCATACACCTCTTCGATATTAAAACCAACAGATTCTATTGCAACGCCTAACGCCTCGTGACGCATTTCGTTTACGTGGTTAGCGGCAGCACCAACGTTTGGGTCCCAATTAGGAGTGCTAATAAAAGCCACAGCATTAGGATCTTGCGAATGCAGGAATGAATGTATCTTTTCTAACATTCTTAAACTATGCTCTGGTTCAATATGCTCTAACACTTCAAAACAAGTAATAACGTTTGGTGCTACTTCAAATGCATCATAATTTAGATCGCATACATCTGTATTGCTAAATAATCTAGTAGGTTTCCAGCTAGCCTTCTCGAACATAGAAGGAATTTCAAGTTTGGAAACGTCTACAGCTATATAGGATTTAGGAGTGGTTCTGTTAACATAAAGGGTTTTAGCCAGTGCTAGTTCTTTGCCCGGGCCTATATCCAATATGTTAGCAGATTCCCATCTCCGTTTCTGCCTGAGGTACATACACACGTGACTCCACCTGAAACAGTGCGCGATGTAGTCACGGTGTATAAGACCTCGTTCTTCTGCTTTATCTAACGATAAATAAGTCTTATCGATAGATCTTCCATGTTTGTTAGCCATTAAAACGGGATGTCATCATCAAGAGGTGAAAACGTAGGAGTAGATCCAGAACCTTCTCCCTGACCAATTAGCTGGATATCTTTCAAGGAGCATGTAACACCCTTGTTAGTTCCAGCAACGAATGGGCGAAAAACAATGTGTGCTCTACAGACAGAGCCACCTCTGATATCACCCTGGTCTATAACTTCTCCGGTTCTATCAACAACGCGAGGCTGGTACTTTGTTTTAGCCTTCAGAATCCACATACCTGTAGACCATTCTTTGCCCATTTCATCCCCGTCCTTTATGGGAGAGTACCAGGTCTTAGCTGAAGCAACTTTCTCATCGTTGCTTTTAGCTTTGTCAATAGCAGAATCGATCTGCTCTTTGATTTCTTCATCCTTTTCGAAGCACATAGTGATTGAATACATGCCCGTATCTTGGTCTTGAAACTTCTCAGTTTCTTCAAGATGCGGGAACATACAGTTGAACTTCTCAGTTTCATAGAAAACATTTACATTTGCTCCCTTACTCATTTTTTGCTATTCTCCTTAGCATATTGTGGACAAAACTGCTTTACGTTGCAGTACATTTTACATCTCATACTATAGCCAGGTCTATCTTCTAGAAATAGTTTCTCCTGGTCTTTCTGCATGATTATGAAATCGTTGGCGTCATCTTTAGTGTCGAAGAGCTTCACAGCTCTAACCTTACCTTTCTTCATAACTGCCGTTTTATCTTCGCTTTGCCATTTCTCTTCTTTGTTACAGATTTTATCGTCCCAGAAATGACGTTGAAGGCGTTGTTCGATGTAGTCCTGTTGAGCTTGCTTACTCCACAAGTCAATAGGTATAATCGTTAGAGGATGTTGAGGATAGTTATCGCTATTAGATGCTGACTTTTGAGACCAGTCTTTAGCGAATGCTACAATAAATAACCGCTTCACGCTCCACCCAGATTCAGACATCAGGTTAGCTAGTACATTTAACTGCTGCTCCCATACTGGTTTGACACCGTGCATGAGGGCGTAAGCGGAAACGGTTTTAATATCGTAGATTCCAGAATCTTCTAGATCGTAAATATCCACTTGCCCGCTTATAACATGCTCAGCGTAAGTGTTGTGGAATCTTTTTTCAACTAAAGTTTTAGAATTAGATAGGTTTGCTAGTTCGCAAACGGAGTGGACAGCACTACCCCATACTGCCCAGACACGGTCTGACACATCTTCTGATATTTTGTCTCTGTGCTCTTTTCTAAGAGCTAGGATTTGCGGTGAGTCTATTAGCTGGGTAACGCTAATGTCTGACTTTTTGGGTCCTGTAGTATAAGGGTTGTACTGAAGCATATTGCACAACCATTCAGGATAAGAATTCTTATTGGTATATGTTCCCACGAAGCTCTCCAAAGTATAAAAAAATAATTATATCACACCCAATACTTTCGAAAGAAGCCTAATTTAGTCTGGAACTATTGGACATAAGCTCTTGAAATCCTTAGCTCTTATGACAACATAACCATCTTCAAACTTCATGTGACGTTCATGCAAATACACGACTGGACTCCTGTGTTCGGCTTCTCTAACGGCTTGACCCATAGCTGAATGCAACCAGTCAGGTAACACCTTGCGATGCTTCACTTCTATAGACAGGTGAGGATGCTCTACGTCTCTCCTACTTTCCCCGTTGCATCCTGTTCTTTGCCCACCAAAAAGCTTTGCTGCTTCTCGTTCTACGTTTTTCCAATTACTCGTTCTCATGTAAAGCTCCGTCAAAAGGTGTGCTCTTCTGTCCGACATATTTTTCGTAAAACTCATGCTCAGACCCTCCGTAATCATGGAATCTCATGCTCTGTTCTCCATAGTCTAGACCGCACATTGGTTCAAAACCTCCGTGCCTGTTTTTGAAACACTCCAAAGCTGCCTGAGGTGAAGATGGTGGGTTACCAGACTCCCTGGATTTTTCTTCAATTTTGTTTCTGTGTACCATGAACCCAGCATCAACTAAGTCAGTCAATTCTGAAGCGCCTTTTATATCATACTTGCTTCCCCTTTTGGTCTCATCATCAGGTTTTCTTACATGAGCAACTAAGTGTATGCACAATCCAGTATCTCTACAAACGTTAGCCAATATATTTGCAAAGTTTTTCTGAGCAAGGTATATGTTTCTCTGTTCAGATCCTAGATTGACCTTCATGAGCGAGTCAATAACAAATTGAGTCACCCCTAATTCTTCCTGAGCATATCTAGCTGCGGCAATTAACTGTTTAGCTCCACAATCTACCTCGCGAGTGTATATCCACATCTTGTTGTTTAACCAACACCATGCTTCTTCTGCGTCTATTGGGTCAGGATATATATCACCTGTAATCTGTCTTGCTAATCTCTCAAGTTGATATACTGGAGCCAATTCAGGAGACCAGAATAACACCTTCTCATCTCTTGTTGAATAATCTCCCGTCATCAGGTATAACATAACTTGTTGAACTACAAGGCTTTTTCCGTGACCGTTCATGCCAGCCCAGATAGTCAGAGTATTTGGCAAGATACGGAAATCTATATCCCAAGGCAACCTGCCGCCAGGCTTTGCATCTTTGTTGCTTAGATGCTCTAAAGCTTCGTCAACGAAAGCTATTGGAGACTGGACAAATGATTTCTCTACCCCTTCAGAATATTTATTTACTTGCTCTTCATCTAATTCTAGTTTTGTAGCTATTTCTCTAGCTCGTTTATAATCAACCATTAAAAATTACTCCAGAATACTTCCTTTTTCTTTAGCGGTTGGGATTCCCAGACTCTTGTTTCTAAATACTTCCTCAAGCCTGGTACCCACTTACCCTCGTCATTAGTCCATTGCTCTGATTCTTTGCGTTGCTCTAGATCTTCAACTATCAAATCAACAATAGACTCATCGCCAAACTCCCTCCACGTTTTAGTATCGCGAGCGATTGTGTTGCGTCTATGCTCAGGATAAGCAGACCACACACGCATGAATGCTGTCTTGTCCTTATTCTTTTTATTATTTATATTCTTTGTGTCAGCTACGCTGCTGACTAGCTGGTCAGACGCGTTGCTCTCTACCTGCTGACTAGCTACGCTGCTCTTTACGTATTGCGCATGTGCATCAGCTGATTCGCAGATGGTATACAAAGAAGTGGTGCCAGCTCTAGCAGTTATATCGATATAACCAAAGGACTTCAGGTCCTGCATGTAGTTCTGGATACTGCCCTTGGTGTACATAGGCATCATTGCCTGTAATGCTTCCAAGTGTATCGGTCTAGTATTGGTAGTCCTGTGATTGCGCCACGCTAGTACAGACATCAAGCATCTGAGTTGTCCTGCTTTGAGTCTTGTATCCCCGATGATACTCGCTGGGAATAATCCATACCTGTGGGATATGGGTAACTGGGAAAGATCATTTCCTTTATCCATTTAGGTGTTTCCTGGTCGTTTAATGTTAATTCAAATGCAGCTATATATTTGATTATCCAATTAGGACACTTTCCCTTCTTGAGTTCCAGCATCATAAGGCAATCTTTATAATGTTCTTCAAACAAGTTGAAATGGGTATTAGACCTGAACATCATGTTAGCTGGTATACCTTGCCAGCCTGTTATGACGTAATCATTCTGGTCGTAACACCAATCAGGCAACGTGTTTCCATCCTGTACTTCCGAATCCTCCGGAAGATCTTTCTGATTCTTCTGCATAAAGTACCTCTAAATCGCATTCTTCTGTTTGAACGTCAGATACTGGTATGAGTATGAACTGCATAATCTTCATATCTGGCGTAATAAAAACATCCCTTTTAGATACATTTATCAAATGAATATGTATCTCTCCCTGGTATCCAGAGTCTATAACACAAGCTCCAGCAATAACGTTAAGCGTGGTACATACACCAGACTTGTTAAATGCTATTAATGCGTAACCTTGGGGTATGTCTACCTTGATACCACTAGGTATTTTTATAGCATTACCTGGTGCTACCTTAGTGATAGAGAAATCCGACGGTACAAAGAAGTCGATACCAGCATCAAGCGAGTGTGCTCTCGTCGGTGGTATCACCTTCCTCACCCGTGAAAATCTTAAGTTGTTCATCGTCTATTTCCTCCACAATGATTGAGTAACCGTTCTCTTCTTCATCTAGATCCATATTGTCTGTAAGCGTTTTCTCTGCAAAAGACAGGACCGCTAAAAGAAACTGCAGTACCGGTTTACTTGATGTAGTCAGCTTTACTTGGTAGTTCATCTTCCTTTAATCTCCTTACCCCGTTTATGTAATCTTCCAACCCCTGAAGATAGCCACATGCATCTACAAGGTTGTCTCGTTTGTGGTGAAAACTCTCTCGCGACAGCTTCAATGCTACCAGCATCTTGTACATATCCTCGATGAGCAGCTCTTTACCAGTCATTCCGATAAATATCAATCTGGCTCTTGCCATGCTCTCTGAGAATTCACCATAATTCTCGTGGTCTGTTATTCTTTCCACAACTATTTCCTTAGCTTCGTCTAAGATTGGCTTTTCAAAGTTAGTCATAAGATTGCTCCCCTCATGTTGTCATTAACAAAAAGATCTTTCTTGCGTTTCATTTCTTCCACGGAATCTGTTGGTTTGTAACCATACTTTTCAGCAAACTGGTCATAGAATTGAGCACAAGGCCTTAAAGCCCACTTCTCACCGTCATAATCAGACATTTCAGTTTTTGAGAACAACAAACCCCAATGTCTTTCGTACACATGCAAGGACCCAAGATTAAAGGTTAATGTACCTAACCTTGGATATACATACTCCAAACCCCTTAATCTCGCTTCTAGATAGTTACGCATCAACTGTAGAAACATAGAGGCGCAGAACATATCATTGCATAACCCAAAGATGGCATCACAAGAACGCATGTTCCATATTAAATGAAGAACATCATCTCTTATTATGAACTGTATGAAACCAGTACAAGGATAATCATTTAAATTCTTCTCGTAATGATCTACATTGAAGATAGGTATAACAGCTCTTCTACTATCTGGATTCATTATCAGCTCGTCAGCGGTATGATACCAAGGCTTGCCAAAAATGTAACAACCGTAGTTGCTTTCTATCTTCCCATCATCATCTTTGATTTTGTCCCAAATAGATGCTAGTTTACCCATGTTACCAACGTATGGGGACTGCCCTAAGTAGAACAGGAACTCAGCTACTGCATATTCTGACTTCCATCTACGATCTATATCGTCTATACTTAACAACGTAGGATCTTCTAACGTATAACTTGCGTTATGTATCTCTATGGTATTGCCAACCTTAGATCCAAACCTACGTATATCTAACATCACGCCTGCATAAAGTTCATTCATACATAGTGATATTCTCTGCTTTTTCATCATCATCTGGATATGGCCACCCTTCTTGATAGTTACCCCAGAAGAATTCCTCTTCTTCTGAGCGTTTGATTTTAGGTTCCTTCTCCTTCTCTTCTAGCTGCTTTAGCTTTTCCTTGTTTTCCATTTTTCTTCATCATCATTTCAGCATACTCCCTGAGCGATACACCAAACATTTCTTCGAATCTCTCTGACCAGGTTATTCGACCCTTTGGGGTCAATTGATTTCTTCGAGTCCAACAGTATCTGGCAAAGCACAACTTTAGCTTTTCGTAGTCTTCCGGATCGTGGCTTAATTTCCGAGATTTCATTTTCTATATCCCTATAAAAGTAGAATCCGGTCTGTTCAAATGCTAAGCTATGCCTCTCTACAGACCACAGTAATATCTGTAGCTCTGAAGTATTGATACCGCAGGCATTACTTAGCTCCTTTACGGATACGCCATTCTCTGGTATACAGGTGTAGTAACTTGGATTAAATTCCTTATCTCTCCACGACCCAAAGTTGACATATTCCATAAACCCTTTACAACACTTCTGTGTTTCTTCGCAATAGTCGTAGTTCCTACAACCTGTGCATGGTGGTTCTGGTTGATCATTCATTCTTCTTAGTAACTTCAATACGTTCATGCATTTTCCTAAAACAAAAAGGGGCACTAGCGTTAACTAGCACCCCATGTGTTGTTAAGACCGGTGGTAAACAGACACTCTGTCTGAATACTTGATTGGCAGATCTTGAGAATACTTGCTATACAGAAAGTTATATATTCGTTCATATCTGCGGTTTGTCAACTTACCACTTGTTTTGTGTTCGATAACCCATGGGTGGTCTTGACCTAAAGCTTTTTTCCATGTGCCATCTTGCAGTGCTTTGATAGCTGCACCTACTCTAGAACCTCTACCACGAAACCAATAAGCTTTATGACCTTTCTTTTTAGCCAGCTTTTCGTAGTGAGATATCTTGGATATAGGAACATCCTTCGCTATCAACCTGCGCGTAGCGTAATTACCTTTAAGTTCGTCTCTTGACATATAGTCTCCCTTGCACCGTTGTTAATGGATCCAAGTGTTAGATAGCCACGGTGCCACAGCTACCTAATCTCTTTCTTTGCCCTATCTCGAGCTGTTTTACCAGGCCTGGACACACCAGTCTTATCGAAGCAATACGAGTGATAAGTTGGTAAGTTACCAAGCTTGGCAAATTGAGTTTGAGTCATGAATTTCTTCAGTTTAGACTCGTGTTTTGTTTGTTTGCTCATTGTGTTTATTATACCTCGTCGTTAAACAACGAATTAAATCATTATTTAACCATTAATAAACGGCAAAGATCTTGAACAACCTCAGATTTCTCGTTAGGTTCTTCGCCGCATGTTGTGCACGCTACTACACCATCCTTCTCACGTTCTACTGTAACATGCCACATGAGACGCATACGGTCTTCCTTGATTCTTATTACCACTGAATCACCGTTCTCTAACTTCATTCGAAGCTTTCCCCTGGTATCAAAAGAGCGTCGCCCACAATACCGTTCTTGACTTTCTCATTAACCTTGTAAGGCTTCCATAGACCTTCCTCGTCAACCAGCATAACGTGGTGCTCAGAGAAGACCCTAGCAATCTGTGTCGGCACACATTCCACATACCCACCAACTGCCTTTTGCCAGTTCTTAAGCGAGTGTTCTTCTTCCCATACTTCAACTGTGCCGTTCTGTTTGAGTAGATAAGATTTGTCTCTTTCGAACTCACTTGGTTCCTCCGTAATTTTCGGTTCTATTACTTTGTCCCACATTTTCTTTCTCCTTCATTTCTTGCATCAAACGTTTGTCCCAAAGCTCCTGCATCAACCTATCGATGATATGGTTGCAGTCAGTTTCATTGAGGGTTAAGGTCGATAAACGACCATCTTTTTCTGAGTATCCCATTACGTCTACTAGAAATTCTCTGTCGAAGTCTTTGTTCCTGTTGACAACGACTGTGCGTTTTGGTGGGTCAATCACGTGTACACCACCCACGGGTGACCGTCTTCAAAAGCTTCAAGAGCTAAATCTCTGCTCTCTTTGTTGAAATTATCGTATGCTACCTTGCTGCAACGGTTGTGCCAAACAGGACCCTCAGCTTCATCGTACAGTCTATCTTCCCATGCTTTGTATTCTAGGAGAGTAGAAAACGATGTTTTGTCACTAAACCGTACGCAGTCGCAGTCCATACCGCCATATACAACGTATATCGTATTAGTCATGATTTATTCCTCGCTATGGTCGAACTCGAACATTTGCTCGTTACTATTAAATGGTGCGATGTACTTCTCGGTGAAACAATCTTCGCAAATAACTTCACCACACCGTGTTGTGTATTGATAGTCGTGCTCTTGTGTCTCGCAGACCTGACATAGCATTTTCATAGTATGATCCAGGTAAAAAAAAGGGACCCCGAAGGGTCCCGTAATTAGGAGGAGGAGATAAACGGTTACCTTGCGATAACCATGGTTTTCCCGTTGGTCTTAACGGGAATATGCTCGATGATACCGTCAGAGTCGATACCAAAAGCATCCGAGAGCTGCTTGCCTTTGATCGCAAGCACAGGATCTTTACCATCTTTTGTCTTCTTCCCGTACACCTTGTTCTTGCCAGTGTCAGAGAATTTGATGGTCAATACGTCTTTTTCGATTGTTGCGTCGTAGCGATCGCCAGGTTTGACTGTTGCAGGAAGCTGCTTCTTGGTCAACCAGACCAAACGTGCACCTTTCTGTGTGTACAGTTTTACTGTTGAATCGCTTGGTACTGCTGCTGCTGTTGCTGCCATAATTAACGCTCCTTGTGCGTGTGGTTATTTTGAGTAAGTAGATAGATCTTATCTCACCCACAGATCTAAATAACAATCACAATTTTTTATTGTGGGTGCATCCATCAATAAGTTTTGTTTATTTATCTGATTTGTTCTCTTCCGCTCTCAGAACATCCTCGAACAGCATCCAAACGCAGATTAATTTCTCGCGCTTGCTGCAGGTGTCATACCCGAACTCTCCAAAGCAATTGATAGCAAAATTATCGAGGGATTCCTCAAGAATCTTGAGCTCTTCTTTGGTGATTTCCTTGGATTTCTGAACGACAACTTCCTTTAAATATTCGATCATCTCGACTCTCCGTGTTTATTTCCAAGTGAAATATAATCTTATCTCGCCCACAAAAAAGGTTAACAATTAGTATTATTTATAGCTGGTTTATCAGTTGATAACAGTGGGTTTATACTTGGTGTGAAGTGCTAGGGCGCCTGTGATTTATTGGAGTGGAACCTCTGTTTTAATCAACCTGATATACCGGGTTCACGCACACACGCATATTCTCTGGGATTCCAACAGAAATGCTGGTTTCCCTGTGTTTTGTGCCAAAACCGAAACGGATTCCCGTGTTTTGTGCCAAATCGGGTTTTATTGGCAACCGATATATGGATTTAAGCAAAAAAAATGGGGCCCCGAAGGACCCCGACAAAAGCTTGGATTTTATTTCGTGAGGGTGATAACCCCGTCTTTGGCGGTGGCAGCCAACATGTCGATCACGCCGTCAGCTTCGTGCCCGAAAGCTTGAGTGATGGCCTTCCCGATCACGCAGAGAACCGGCTTGCCCTTTTTGTCGCTCACTTTGCGGCGACCATCCGGATTCGATCGCAGTACGATTTGGCCGCTTGATAGTTCGACATCGAATCTCTCGCCGGG
>Ga0098055_1002254_pt1 | contig 10049 bp, 10 predicted proteins | sample 17_taG_FD_75107 | JGI IMG/M metagenome (GOLD analysis project Ga0098055, IMG submission 75107) | Marine viral communities from the Subarctic Pacific Ocean - 17_ETSP_OMZ_AT15314 metaG | ecosystem: Environmental > Aquatic > Marine > Oceanic | place: Pacific Ocean | collected 2015-01-18 | reverse complement strand
CCTACCGCTACGGAGTAGGTGAGGGTAGACGATCACAGATAGAAGAAAATCAAGATATTGAATCAATTATTGACGATGCTCAGGCAATTCACGGAAAGCTACAATGAATGAGATACTAGTAACAATCATAATGCTTATTCCATCTCCTGATAAGGCTGTGAATTGGACGTTAGATCAAGTTCCTACACAAATACAACTAACTCATAAAAACGGTTTTGAAGCCAGTTATCATTCGCAAAGAGTTCCTTGCGATAGGGGTACTCGTTCTGAAACTGAAATGATGTTTATGAGTGAGCAAGGAAGTAGTACGGATAACGTATGTTATATCATCCCTGATATCACAAATCCTCAGTTTGTTAGACATCCTGAATATTGGTATAGTGTGGGGGAACATCAATGAAAAGACGGGCAATAGATGTAGTGGTTGGGTTAGGATTAATTTTTTTAATTATTTATATTATGGGGGAACTGGCTTATTAATACATTAGGGTTAGAGATTGTTTTATCCATCCTGGCCTTAATTTCAATAAGAATGATAGCCACTAAACACAAGTACGGTGGTCATTTTGGAGTAAGTTGTCAGATATGTTGGGTAAGTTATTGGATTTTCAGTAATCAAATTGGTTTTTTACTGATTGATCTAGGACTAATATTTATTTACTTGGATTATATACGATGTTCCAAAGACAAAAAGAACTAGAGCAAGAAATGGTTGACTTAGGGGTTCTCCGTTATAGACGGGAGAATCAAGAAGCCAAAAAAGGTAAGCACGAATCTACTACTCCAGCTGGAATTCAGTTTATCCGTAAAGGTGTGGGTAGAATATCAACTGAAATAGAAAAGATAAAACAAAACTATATATCCGGTAAAGTGAATAAGCACCCTTCCGATGCTATAGCTAAACTCTTTGATCTTCCGTCTGATGTCATTGGGTTCTTAGCGTTGAAAGGGTGTGTCAATCACTTATCTACTCCGGTTAAGTTAGTCAAGGTTTCGCTAGAAGTTGGCTCTTTTATTGAAGATGAAGCTAGGTTTAGACATTTTAAAACTGAAAATCCTGCTTTGTTTGGTGTAGTCTCTAGAGATTTATCCAAAAGAACCACTAACTACAGGAAACAAAAGAGGGTTTTAGTTCATTCTGCAAATAAGACAGGTTTAGAATGGAACAACTGGAACACCAATGTAAGACTACGGCTAGGTCAGCTTTTGTGTGAGATTATCTGTGACCAAACCAAGCTGTTTGAAATACGGAAACACACAGGTTTGGTACAAAATAAGAGACAGGCATATTGGTTAGAAGCTACTAAGGAGTCTCTAAAGTGGATAGACAAGAAAAATTCTATCTGTGAGCTGCTCAGTCCAGTTAAGTTACCATGTGTGATACCACCTAGAAAGTGGAGTAGCATTTACGTTGGGGGCTACTACACCTATACGGGTCTAAACCTAATAAAATCAGAAGACCAGGCGTACTTGAAACAAATGGAGCACATGGATTTATCCAAAGTTTTTCACGCTACTAATGTGGTTCAAGAAACTGGATGGAGAATTAATAAAACTGTGTTCAAGGTTATGGATGCTCTATTTACTTCTCAGGCAAGTGTAAAGGTGATACCGGAATTTAATGAGAAAAGTATGGTAGACCAATATCCAAAAACAGGCACTAAAGAAGAGCAAGTGGATTGGAAAAGACGGGCTACCATGATGTATACGGATAATGTCAGGATGAAAACAAAGCGTATCCAGTTTTCTCAATTAATGTGGATGTCGCGGAAGTTCAAAGATGAAAAGGTTATGTACTTTCCACATACCCTAGATTTTAGAGGGAGAATGTACGCTAACACCGCGTTTCTAAACCCTCAGGGGGAAGACTCAGCTAGAGGTTTACTGGAGTTTTCTAAGGGTAAACCATTGGGGAATAGTGGTATAGCCTGGGTTCAAGTTCATCTTGCTAATTGCTATGGGTATGATAAAGTTTCTCTTGAAGATAGAGTGGAGTGGGCAGAGCACCATAAAAAAGCTATTTTGAGTATAGCTAAAAACCCTTTATCAGAAGTTTGGTGGATGGATGCTGACAAACCTTGGCAATTCCTACGGGCTTGTTTAGAGTACGCAAACTGTGAGAAATACGGTAAAGAGTACATAAGCCACCTACCAATAACCGTTGATGGTAGTTGTAATGGTTTACAACACTTTTCAGCTATGCTTAGAGATGAACGGGGTGGAAAAGCAGTTAATTTGACAGACTCAGACCAACCAGAGGATATATATGAAATCGTCAGAAAAGTGGTCAAAGAGCGAATTAGTAAAGATGATAGTCCTTTGTCTTCTGTATGGAATTGCGATAAAAACCTGGATCGTGCCATTGTTAAACGTCCAGTAATGACTACTCCATACGGGGCTACTCTGTATGGAATGAGAGACCAAATCCATGAAGAAATGAAGAAGCAACTTGACAAGGGGAAGACCTTTAAGGGTATAGCAGAAGGTGACGATTTGTGGGTTCATTGTAAATACCTTGCTGGTTTTATTTATGAAGCTATTGGAGAGGTGGTTATATCGTCTAGAAAGGGTATGAAGTGGCTTCAAGATTGTGCTTCCACCTTAAATAAAGCGGATATGCCTATATACTGGACGTTACCTACTGGTTTCATGGTAAAACAGAAGTATTTAAAATCCACTGTTTCACAGGTTAAGACAGTTATCAATGGTAAGATGTCTTCTTTATTTGCAGCTCACGGTCAGAACTCTAAAATAAACAAGCATAGACAAATTAACGGTATTGCTCCTAACTTTGTTCATAGTTTGGATGCTTGCCACTTAATGCTAACTGTAATGGGGGCTAATGATGAATACGGAATTGACTCTTTTAGTGTCGTACATGATTCTTTTGGGACTCATGCTACTGATGTCGAACAACTTGGAGTTATATTGAGAGAAAAATTTGTTGAGCTTTATTCGGAAGATGTGCTCCGTAAATTTAAAGACGAACAAAAAATAAATTTGACAGAGCCGTATGGCTATGGTATACTATGTCTAGATGAGGTGAGAAATGCAGAATTCTTTTTTAGCTAACGTAAATATCGAGAATGTTTCAAGGGGTATGATGCAATCTATAGAGGTTTTAGAAAAATATAGTAAGCCTGAGAAATATGCGATAGTTGCAAGTGTGTTTAATTGTATGTTTAATAATAAAATGAAAGGAGACCGGACAGTAAGTGACGTTATGGAAATTGTAGATAATATTAGAAGAGATTGTAAGTTAAAGAAAATCCCTGAGTTCGGTGGGGCAGAAAATTTTATAAAAGGAGAGTTATAATGGCAAATGCTAAGATTCATGTAACACCCGTAGGTACAGCGGTTTACCCTTGGCTCAATACTCCAGATACAAAGTTTAACCCTATGGGAGAATATTCTGTTACCCTAGTTTTGAGTAAATCAGATACTAAGGTTGTTAGTGATGTTGTAAAACCTATGATGAACGGGGGCAAAAACAACCCTATTAAGCCTGAGGTAGATGATCAGGGAAACAAGACGGGTAACTACAAAGTTAAGTTTAAGTTGAAGGCTAAAGTTACTCCTAAAAACGGTAAGGCTTTTGAACAAAAACCTGTCTTATTGGATGAAGACGGTAATAGGTTGGAGAAGTTGATTGGTGGTGGTAGTAAAATCAAGATAGCTTACGAACCATACGCTTATGATGGTATGGGTGGGGGAGTAACCCTCAGGGTTAAAAAGGTACGGGTAGCTTCCGGTGGGTTGGTTGAATATCAATCTAAAGACTCTGTAGATTGGGGTGAAGATTGTGTAGATCGTCCTAAAGAAGAAGCTGAGGAAGTTGTTGATGAACTTGAAGATGAGGACTTCTAAATGCCTAGTGTAGAAGATATATTAGAAATGGATGCTCAAATAGTATATGAGAGAGTTGTCGAATCAGAACCAGAAGCAATATATTTACTGTTTAATGATATGCGTGATATAATAAATGAAGGAACATTTCCTAAGAGTGCGTTTTATACTGTAAAAACTACTGACGATGTTCTTAGAAAATTACTTGATCCATCAGAGCTTTTTACTGATAAATATGAAACCAATTAAAGGACTAGCAAGGGGTATTAAAGAGGGGTATCGGTCAGGCCTGGAGCTTTCGATGGCAGAGCAATTAGATAGTGAGGGGGTTCATTGGAAGTATGAAGCCTACCGCATACCCTACAAACCAAAGACACAGCATTATACTCCCGATTTTAGTATTGGTGGGAGAGAGCAAGACATAAAAGAGATACACATAGAGACAAAGGGTAGGTTCTTAGCAAAAGATAGGACAAAGCATCTATTACTAAAAGAACAATTCCCTAGCATGGATTTAAGATTTGTTTTTACGAACCCTAACCAAAAACTTTATAAAGGATCGAGGACATCTTATGGAGAGTGGTGCGAAAAACATGGATTTAAATACGCAAGACAGTCAATCCCCGATGAATGGTTCAGCGAACTTGGAGAGTCTGTGTATCGGGCATGAACCTTGTCCTTCCTGTGGTTCTAAAGATAACTTAGCGAGGTATGATGATGGACACGCTTACTGTTTTGGCTTTGGTTGTGACTATCGGGAGTCTGGTGATTCTACTCCTGTCGTTAGAGTGGAGACCACGAAAACGAATTTCAAACCCGTTCAAAGAGGAGAGTTTCAAGACCTTACTACAAGAAAAATCTCAGAAAAAACCTGTAGGTTCTTCTCCTACTCCATTGGAAAGTACCAAGGTAAGCGTTGCCATATTGCCGAATTCAAAGATTCAAGTGGTACGGTTGTCGGACAAAAGATTAGATTAAAAGACAAAGACTTTAGGACATTAGGTGATTGCTCCGGTTTATGGGGTAAGCACCTGTGGACTAGGGGAAAAAAGATAGTTATAAGTGAAGGTGAACTTGATGCCCAAAGTGTAGCGGAAATACAGAATCGTAAGTGGCCTGTAGTTTCACTACCAAACGGAGTTAAGTCTGCTAAGAAAGCTATACAAAAAGATTACGAGTGGCTAGTTGGTAACTTTGAAGAAATTATCCTTATGTTTGATATGGATAAGGCTGGTCAAGAAGCTGCAAGTCAGGTAGCAGAGTTGTTCAAGCCTGGAAAATGTAAGATTGCTAGACTCCCCGAAAAAGATGCGAGTGAGTGCTTACAGAAAGGTTTGGGTGATCAGGTGGTGAGTGCGATATGGAACGCAAACATCGTCAGACCTGATGGGATCGTAGCGGGGGAAGATACATGGGAGTTAGTTAATACTCCCATGACCCCTAGCGATCATGAATATCCTTGGACGGGACTTAATAAGAAAACATTAGGTGCTCGTAAAGGAGAATTAGTTACTTTCTGTGCTGGAACTGGTGCTGGAAAGTCTACTATGGTTAAAGAGATAGCCTCTTATTTCCTCAGCAAAGGGGAAACAATAGGTTATATCGCGTTAGAAGAGTCGGTTAGACAGGCGGCTCTAGATTTTATGTCAATAGAAGCTAATCAAATGCTTCACCTTCAAAATAATATAGAAGAAAAATTTTTGAGGGAAACTTGGGAAAAAGTTTTTGCAAGTGGAAGGCTATTTCTTTATGATCATTGGGGGAGTGTAGACGGAGATGTACTTACCAATCGTATTCGTTATCTTGTTCGCAGTTGTGGTGTGGGTTGGATCATTCTTGATCATATCTCTATTGTCGTGTCAGGTATCGGAGACGGAGACGAAAGACGAATGATAGATAACCTCATGACTAAGTTGCGTTCCTTGGCTGAGGAGTTAAATATAGGGATGTTTATTGTGTCCCACTTAAAACGTCCCGCTATGGGGAAAGGACATGAAGATGGAAAACAAATCAGTTTGGGAGACCTTAGAGGAAGTGGAGCAATCGCTCAACTCAGCGATTTCGTTATCGGACTTGAAAGAGATCAGCAAAGTGAAGATGAAACAGTTGTCAGAATACTCAAAGCTAGATACAAAGGGAGTGAAACCGGAGTTGCAACCTCATTACATTACTCTCATGAAACTGGTAGACTTAGTGAGTGTTCAGGAGATCATGTACTTGAAGGTAAAGACTTTGGAACTCCGAATTTCTAAACTAGAAAAACGTTTTCCTCAGGGAGATTTAAAATAATGGAACTTGTTTTTGATATAGAGACTAACGGTTTATTAAATGACGTTGACACAGTACATTGTATTGGAATGGCTGTAGTTGGTGCAAAAGCTGGTCAACTATACACAAATGATATAGGTTCTTTTATAGACGATGAGTTTAAATCTTTTGATAATTTAGACGATGCTTTGGATATGATGGGAGAAGCTAATACATTGATTGGACATAATATTATAGGCTTTGATCTTCCGGTTCTAAAGAAAGTTTTAAACTGGTCTCCAAGAAAAAGCACTAAGATATTTGATACCATGATAGTGTCAAAGGTATGCCATCCTGATCTAAGGGAAGTAGATGCTAGGCAGAGGAAGTTAGCCCCTAAGTATTGGGGTAGTAACAGCTTAAAGTCTTGGGGGATGCGTATTGATTCCTTTAAAGATGATTATGGAGAGACCGCTGACTGGACTAAGTTTACTATGGAGATGGCTAAGTATTGTGTTCAAGATGTTCAAGTAACCCTGGACTTATACTATCATCTGTTAGATCAGGAAGTACCACAAAATGCAATAGATATAGAAACTCAATTTGCTCACATAATTTCTAGACAGGAAAGACATGGGTTTGTTTTTGATGTCGAGAAAGGAAAGGAGTTATATGTTGGCTTACTTAGAAATCAAGAACGGCTTGCTAAAAAGCTCAGGAGTTCATTTGGCAGTTGGTACATTTCTCAAGGAGAGCATACTCCTAAGAAAAATAACAAGACTAGAGGCTACACAGTTGGAGCAAGCTTTACTAAGATTAAGGCTGTGGAATTCAACCCAAATTCCAGAGACCACATATCGTCTAGGTTGCAGAAGTTGTATGGATGGCTTCCAAACTCTTTCACTCCTAGTGGAAAACCAGAAGTAAACGAAGCTATACTATCTAAACTTAAGTTTCCTAATTGTAAAGAACTAAAAGAACACTTCTTAATTAGTAAACGGATATCTCAACTAGCTGAGGGAGATAATGCTTGGCTAAAACTTGAACGGAACGGACGAATACATGGGAGAGTAAATACAAATGGTGCTATTACTGGACGTTGTACTCATTCTTATCCTAATATAGCCCAAGTTCCAGCAGCTTACAGCCCGTATGGTTCTGAATGTCGGGGTTTGTTTGGTGTTGGGAAGGGTAATGTATTAGTTGGAGTAGATGCTGATGGCCTAGAACTCAGGGCATTAGCTGGTTACATGACTAGGTATGATGGTGGTAAGTATGTTGAAGCTGCAGTATCAGGAGACAAGTCTAAAGGTACTGATATTCATAGCTTAAACATGAAGGCATTAAATATAACCGATAGAGATATAGCTAAGACTTGGTTCTATGCTTTCATTTATGGGGCTGGTGATACCAAGCTTGGTGCTATTCTAGGTAAGGGTTCAAAGACAGGACGAATATCAAGACAAAGATTTTTAAAGAACGTAGCTGGTTTAGATGATTTAACAAGTAAGGTTAAGGAAACTTTTAGAAGAAGGGGGCATTTGATAGGACTAGATGGTAGGAAGTTACACATTAGATCGGAGCACTCAGCGTTAAACACCTTGCTTCAATCGGCAGGTGCAATACTTATGAAGAAGGCTTTGAATATTCTGGATGATAGATTAAAACTATTAGGACTTAATTCTGGAACGGACTATGAGTTCGTTGCTAATATCCATGATGAATTTCAAATCGAGGCTAGAGAAAACCATGCAAGAAATATTGCCGAACAATCTGAGGGAGCGATCCAATCCGCAGGGGAATTCTTTGAGTTTGGTTGCCCACTTTCCGCAACTTCAAAAATTGGAAAGACATGGGCTGAGACCCATTAGGACTGTTAAAGGTTTGGTTGCTTTCATGGAGAGAGACAGGAACTTTATTATAAAAGATAATCCTTTTATGCCTAGTGATAGATCAAACTATAACCGTTTCCAAAACTCAGTCAAGGCTTCATTCTTATGTTGGCTAAAAGATTTTACTTGTGAAGTTTGTGAGTTTAGAAACCCAACTAGATCATTTCATTTTCACCATGTTGATCCTAAGAAAAAGAAGCTGAATATACTAGGTGGGTTAGGGAAGAAGAACAAAGTTAAATTAATTAAAGAGGTGCTTAAATGTGTATACGTTTGTGAAAACTGTCATTATAAAATTCACGCTCAAGAAGGGGGATTGAATGGAAACTACGAGATTATTAATAGACGGAGACATTCTTACATATCGAACTTGTTGGGCGGTACAAAACGAGGTAAGGTGGGACGATGATATTGTTACTACTGCTACTAATATAGCGGAACTAGAATCACAGTCTGTATCGACTGTAGAGTATTGGAGAGAGAAGTTTAATGTAGAGGATAAAGAGAACATAACTATATGTTTCTCTGATAGGTCAAATAATTTTAGGCGAAAAATTTTTCCCGAATATAAGGCGAATCGAAAAGGTAGTAAGAAGCCCCTAGCATATAATCATTTGGAGCAATTCCTAATCAAGCGTTACAATTCTTTTGTCCTCGATAATTGTGAAGCTGATGATGCTTTGGGGGTTCTTGCTACCGGAGAGAAGGGAAGAAATATTATCCTATCTATTGATAAAGATATGATGACTATACCATGTGAGTATTTTAACATGGACTCAGAAGACTTGATGGAGATAGACACTCAGTTAGCAGACTATATGTTTTTCTATCAGACCCTAACTGGTGATGCCGTTGACAACTACAAGGGATGTCCAGGGATAGGTAAGAAGAAAGCACATGATTTACTCAGAGAACTTGGGGCTACTTGGAAGACTGTGGTAGATGCCTTCAAACGCGCAGGGTTGACGGAAGAAGATGCTTTAGTACAGGCTAGGGTAGCTAGAATATTAAGGGTAGAAGACTACGATCTAGGAAAGGAAGAGGTGATACTATGGAAACCGAAATGCCAAAACTAAATGATCAATGGAAGGGTGGTTCAACGGATATCAGACCAGCTTACTACGCTAAATATAAGATAGACCCTTGGACTTTCATTATAGAAAATCAATTAGGTATGGATGTAGGAAGTGTGGTAAAATATGTGGTCAGACATAAGGATAAGAATGGTATTGAAGACCTTAACAAAGCTATTAAATGTTTAGAAATGATGAAGGAGTATTATTATAATGCAAAAAGTTAAAGAGTTCCATGAGAAAATGGAACTAGCAATAGACCAGCCATTCAGCAAGGAGTTATTAGAGTTGAGGATGCGTTTAATCTTTGAGGAAGTTCAAGAACTTGCTGAGGTTGGTCTAGATTTAGAGGGAAACTTAGACCAAGAAGAACGTCATGTTCTTATGCAAGATTTCTTAAAAGAAATGTGTGATGTTATTTATGTAATCAAAGGTACGGCTGTGTCATTCGGTATGGATTTGAATAAAGCTTACAACCTAGTACATAAATCAAACATGAGTAAGTTTCCATTTACTAAAGATGAACATGGTAAAGTATTGAAAGGTAAAAATTATAAACCACCTGTACTAGAGGACTGTGTATGACTTCTGTGCGATCTGAAATTATAACGAGGCGAACTTACAATAGACCTAAGGATGATAGCGGAGAGGAGTTTGAATCTTGGGCTGAGACTGTGGATAGAGTCATCCGTCATCAGGGTTGGCTTTGGGATAGAGCACTAGGAAAGCCTGACCCTGAGGGTGTGTACTACCAAGCTGTGTGTGAAGAGTTAGAAGAACTAAGACAGCTAATGTTAGACAGGAAGGTTTCAGTTAGTGGTAGAACGTTGTGGTTAGGTGGTACTTCAATAGCTAAGACTAGAGAAGCAAGTCAATTTAACTGTGCTCATTTAAAAGTGGAGACTATACATGATGTCGTTGACAGTTTGTGGCTCTTGTTACAAGGTTGTGGAGTCGGTTTCACACCAGTTGTCGGAACGTTGTCAGGGTT
>Ga0098055_1002250_pt1 | contig 10055 bp, 8 predicted proteins | sample 17_taG_FD_75107 | JGI IMG/M metagenome (GOLD analysis project Ga0098055, IMG submission 75107) | Marine viral communities from the Subarctic Pacific Ocean - 17_ETSP_OMZ_AT15314 metaG | ecosystem: Environmental > Aquatic > Marine > Oceanic | place: Pacific Ocean | collected 2015-01-18 | reverse complement strand
GTACCACCACCCAATTTGTTTTTAACAACGGATGTAGCTACACTTCCCAAAACACTTTTAGCTAGTGGGGCAACAAAAGCAAATGCCATTATACTTTCTCCTATTAACTAATTACTGCGTCTACTACAGTACCTAATATTTTTGTTTTTAAAGAACCTTTTTGAATATCTTTAGCTAGTTTTAAATTATTATCAAAAGAAAAAGAAGCTAACGCTAGTTGATCTTTAAATGATCTTTCATTTGTAGACGTAACCCTAGCAAAGTTAATTTGATCTCTTTGTTCTTGTAACATATTGTTACGTGCTGTTTGACTTATATTAAATAAGTTACGCACGTTAAACTCATTCTCTGCATTTTGTATTGCAGTGTTTGCAGTATTTATATTACGTCTGTATACTGCATTTGCCTGATCAATTAATATAGAGTTTTTCTGGTTGAATTGTTCTCTAGTATTCTGCAAAGTAGAGTTAAACTGTTCTACTGCATTTTCTTGACCAGCATTAAATCTTTCCATAGCATTTGTCTGAGCAGCTTTAAATTGTGCCGTGTTATTAGACAATGATGCAAAGAATTGATCATTCTGTTGTTCATTGGCTGCATTAAATTGTTTTGCTGTATTTACAGCAGCCTGATCTCTAAACAATGACTGCACCCTGTTAGATGTATTTGTTACTCTAGCTTGTTGTTCGTTATTAAGATTAGCGAGGTCTAACTGCATAGTCATCTGAGCATTAAGTACTTCTGCTTGTTGTCTATTGTTTAAATTTAATTCCTGCATACTACGATATGTTTGAGCATCAGCAGCAGCTATAGGTGTAGAAGCTTCCATTGCAGCCTGTACTATAGCAGCCCCAGCCATACTAGATGCACCCATACCTCTAGCAGCCAATCTTTGTTCAGCTAATCGAATAGCACCAGCAGCAAATGCTGGAACCTTACCACCTTCAAACTGAGCCATCAAACCTTCTAATTGACCTTGTACGGTAGCTTGTTTATCTACTGTCCCTGTTTGTGCTGTAACAATATCTGTTAGCCCTTGTTGCTTTGCTGCAACCATAGTTTCTTTCTGAACGTCAGCAAAACTTGTATCAGCAGTAAAACTTTGTTCATCTGTCTTAGTAGGCATTGGTATATCTGCTGTAGTACCTGTAGCTGCTTGAAATTGTCCTGTAGTAGGATCTAAATCATACTCATTAGGATCTAAAAACTCATCAGATTTAGTTTGTATCTCTTCTAGATCTAATACAGTACCACCTTTATAATAAGAATCTCTTAGTTCTTTCTTACCAAATGCATCAAAATGTGCTTTACCTGATGCAAAGTCACCTCTTTTTACTGCTTCTGCAACATCAGGAAAATCTTTAAGATATTTTTGTTCATCAAAAGTACCCTGTATCATAGCTGATTGAGGATTTTTAAATAGGTCTTCTTGCATACCTATCTGAGTTTTTTGACCATAAGGATCTACAAAACCTGCTCTAGTTCCTACTGCACCTTGGTATGCTTTTAAAGCATCCCCACCAAATAAATCAGTAAACTCTCCTTTAAATCCTGTTAGTCTACCTTTTTCTCTACTTTTAAGTGCTTCTATTGTTTGTGTAAAAGTTGCAGGATCTTGGTCACGTATCTCATCTATATTAGGTAAACCACCACCAGTAAACTCATCTCTAATTTGTCCTGTAGCAGGATCAATAAAATTTTCTAAAGCAGCAATATTACTTGCTCTTTGTAAATCTTCACTAGATAAAGTTGCAGGATCTATTGGAATAGGAGTGAATACTTTAAGACCTGTATTAGGATCAATAGTTGCTTGTTGTCCTTCAGGTGCAGGTGCAAAACCAGCATAATTAGAAGGAATACCTCCTTTAATTGACCCTGCAAAATCATCTAGTTTATCTCTAGAGATAGTACTAAACTCTCCAGCTTGCCCTAAATTTGGATCAAAAAACTCATATATCCCTGTATCTGGATTAATTCTAGTATCACCTGCTCTTGGATCTGACATTATAAACTCCTATTAAACTGGCCTGTTATTCATCAGAGATGCATTTCTGGTAAGTAATTGTTGAATTAAAGCATCTCTTGGGTCAGTTGCCATTGGACCCATTGGACCTATCGGCTGATTATTAGCAGCCTGATTAGCATTATTTGCGGTTAACGTAGCAATTTGTTTTTGTAAAGGAGCTTGAGATGCAGAAAAGGAAGCAGCTTCTCGTTGTCTTTGATTTGCTAGTGCTTCTGCTTGTCGATTTATCGGTTGAGCTACACCTTGTATTTGTGACAACATATTAGCTTGATTTGCTCTTTGTGTACCTTGAATATCACCACGTTGAGTTGTAGCACCACGTTGATAATTTTCAGCAGCAGTACGGAAAGCCCCTAATTGACTACCTAATGCAGAAGATACATCACCTATTTCTGTTGTTAGATCTCTAGTTATTCCTCTTTGACCTGACATTAAACCTGATTGAGTTGCAGCCAATCCTGCTTGTCCTTCAAATAACGTAGCAGGTTGTTCTATTTCAGGATCAGCAGTTCCTATAGCAGATTGAATACCTGTCTGCCCTGCCGTTAGATCTGCTTGACCTTTAAATAAATCTGTTTGTCCTGTACCAGCAGTTCCAATACCTGACATAATACCTTGCTGTCCACCAAGTAATGTTTGTCCTTCAGCAGGTGTACCTATTGCTGATTGAACATCACCTACACCTGCTTTAACAGTACCAACATCTGTTTTAATTCCACCAACATCTGTTTTAATTCCACCAACATCTGTTTTAACAGTACCTATATCTGATGCTAAAGGAGTTACTTTTGTATCTAATGCAGTTACTTGTTCTCCTAAAGGAGTTACTATATCCCTTATACCTTGTTGACCTGTAGCTAATCCTGCTGTTTGACCCATAAGAGTTGTTTGATTAGCATCAGTTTGAGCAGTAGTTGGAGTACCAATTAAACTAGTTACAGGATTTAATGCTCCTGCCTCTAATCCAACTGGCCCTGACATTATTCCACCACTAGTATCACCTGGAGGTGGGCCATAAATAACATCATCACCATTATCAGAAGGATCAGGAATAGTTGGATCAGGCAAAGAACCTAATAAAGGTACATCTGGATCTCCTCCTCCTGCACCTTCGTAATGCGTTAATGCATTACCTGTTGCAGAATCAACATTAACATACTCAAATACTGGTTGACCTGCATCTACTGCACCTATAATACTTAAATTAATATTTCTTCCAGAAGGTGAACTAACAAAATTAGCTATTATGTCATTACCTTCTGCATCTACTCTGGTTTCTGAATTTTTTATAGCTTTAGTTGTTATATGTCCTACAGCAAAATTTCTTAAAACATTATCATAATTTTCTCGTCCTACACTTTCTGGGCTAATACCTTTGTTTGCAGCATCTTGAATTGCAGCAGCATTAACGTCTCCTTGCGTATTTAAATAATTATCTAACGCTAAGTTTCTTGCATTATACTCTTCCCTAGTCATTCTAGCGGGCATTTTATTTTCCTCTCTCTAATACTTTATCTAACTTATCTTCTAACCTATGTAGAGCTTCGGATACCATTTTCATATCTTCTCTTAGCTCCTGCTTAGTAGAGTAATCTTCTCTAGTTCTATTCAGAAGTATATCTATGCGTTTAACCTCTGCCATGAGATTCCTGAACATCCAAATGGCTGGGCCAATAACCAGCGTTAGTACTACATTCCAAAAAATTACTGGCGATATTTCTTCCATTAGTCATTAACCTTTCACAATTAATTCTGTTGCAGATATTGCAGTTCCAGCCACTACACTAGGATCATCTGCACTTGTTCCTAACGTACCGTCATTCTGTACATAGTATGTCTGACCTGCTGTTAGTGATGTTTGATCTTTGTTTACTGTACCAACTACATCTATTGTAGCTTCTGCTGTATCAGCATATGTACCACCTGATGCTATGCCGATGTAGTTTTCTGATGTTAGGTTTTGATCTGTTACGGCTGAAGTAACTACATTAGCCTGACCAAAAGGTCCAGATGAATCATTAATTTCTGCATATCCTATGACAACTTTATTTGAATTACTGTCATATGTACTTATAGGTAATCTGCCTACTCTGTCATTAACTGTTGTTGCACTTCCATAACTAATACTAGTGCCAGAAACAGTACCTTCTATTATTTTAAGTACATCATTTGAATCTCTATAAAGTACAACTACTTTTCCTGTACTTGCATTATATGATGCATCTACCCATTGTTTGTCATTAAGTGTATCGCTACCTGTAAGAATTACTCTTGAACCTGCTGATGAATTAGAGGTAACTACAACAGAAGCACCTTGCTGAGAGGTTCCTTTGTAATCATAAAAAATAAGTGATTTATTATTTCCACTATCAAAACAAGTTTTTATCCATCGAACTTCACCACTTTCAAATGTAAAAACACTGCCAAAACTACAACTAGTAGACCCGCCACTCTCACTTAAAGTAGCCCATCTATGTTTACCTTTTTGTCCATCTGCAACATCTTCATATGCTATTAACAGTTTATTAGATGTAGAGTTAAAAGAGCAATGTACGTGTAAAGTACTTGCTGTTTCAAATTGATGATTAGTTCCAAAACTTATATCTGTACCACTTACCAATCCTAATCTTAATTCTCCGTAATTAGCATTTCCATTATTTACATGAGCAACTGCTACAATATTTGAATTACTATCAAAAGCTGTACTAATATACTCACAACCGTCACTAAGAAAAGTAGCTTCTGCCCCAAAACTAATACTAGTACCACTTACCGTTCCTACCTTGGCGTGACCTTCATTAACATTCCCTCCGTCTGAATATGCTACAACAACTTTGTTTGCATTAGAATCAAAACAACAAGAACTAAACTTTGCGTGTGCGCTTTTATAAACAACAGGAGTTCCGAAACTAATATTAGTACCACTTACTGTTCCTACAACAGCAGTCCCATAATTAGAATTACCATTGTCTCTATATACAATAACTACTTTATTGCTATTGCTATCAAACGTCATATCTGATGATCGTTTTCCAGCAGACATATTACCGTTTTCAAATGTAGAATTACTACCAATATTGAACGCGATACTATTATCTGCAACCTGACTAACCGTACCAGCACTATTAACAATTACAGGCTTACCATTTGTAATCGCACCAGATGCAACAGCTTTATATTTTCCTGCTTGTTTAGGGGGAACGTATGCTACCATGTCTGTTACCCTTTCACAATCAGTTTAGTTGCAGTTACGGCAGTACCAGCTACGACTGATGGATCATCTGCTGATGTACCTAGCGTACCATCTGTCTGTACAAAATACTGTTGGGCTGGTGTTAAGCTACTCTGGTTTTCATCGATAGCACCTTTAGTATTTATCGTAACAGGTTGCCCAGTAGCTACTGTATCTTCTGCAAAGCCTATGAATGATTCTGATGTAGATGCTGATAAGTTAGTTGTTGTACTAGCATGACTAAAAACAGAAGCGTATCCATGATTTGAATTACCAGAATCCATATACATAACAGCAGTTTTATTAGTGTTACTGTCAAAAACTGCTGTACCATAATAAGAATTATTATCATTATATATAATTTCACCATCGAAACTAATACCTGTTCCCGATACTGTTCCTATATTTATTCTACCTTTACCTGTACCTCTATAAGGAATAATAACTTTATTAACATTGCTATCAAAAGCTATACGTTGAAAATTAGGTGTATCATGCACTGCAAAAACAGTACCACTACCAAAACTTATAGATGTTCCACTAACCGTTCCTACTTTAGCTGTACCATAGTTATTGTTATTCTGATCTCTATATACAACTACAATTTTATTACTATTGCTATCAAAAACAGTTGACCATTCACCACTTGTTCCCGAATCAGCTATTGTTGCGCTACCAAAAGTCCAGTTAGTTCCATTTATACGGCAAACTTTTGCAGTAAGTCTGTCGCTGTTAGCAGTATCTAAATAAAAAACTACAAGATCTTCTGCGTTACTGTCGTATACTATAGCTGATGGATGCCATAACGCATTAACGCTATTATTATCAGAAAAAACTGCATAATTTCCTACTGTTCCTATGCCTGTTCCTGATACAGGAAAAGATATAATATATCCGTACTGACTGGCACTTGCATCTTGATATACAGCTGCAATTTTATTTTCTTGAGCATGATATGCACAACTAATAAAGTATGCTTGAGTAGAACGTATAACAGAAACAGTACCGAAACTAATACCAGTACCACTAACTGTTCCTACCCTAGCTGTTAAATAACCTGAATTACCACTATCTCTATAAACTACAACTACCTTATTATTAGTGGTATCGTAACATACAGATTTAGAAGTAGATGCGAGGTTGGCACTTTCAAAAACTGTAGGACTTCCAAAGCTAATTGATGTACCACTTATTGTTCCTACAATAGCTGTACCATAACCACTATTACCTACATCTGGATAAACGATAACAACTTTATTTTGGTCAGGATCAAATACTGCATCCATTACTCCAACTTGTGCTGCCTCAAAAGCCGTTGCTGATCCAACAGAAGCATCTACTGCTACAGCAGTTGCACTAATCTCACTTACAGTACCATCAGTATTCACAAGCACAGGCTTACCACCAGTAATAGCACCTGATGCTGTACCTTGTGTCTGCCTAGATAGTTGTGGGTTATTACCGACTATACGCATAGTAATCCTTACTCAGCGTCTGGATCTACCCAATTAGGATTGTTAGTCCAACTGGTTCCATCAAAGAAGTGTTTGTTACCTGACCAACCATCAGGTGCAGTTACATCTTCATGCATTGTTGCATTGCTACTGTTAAGATCCGCTATGTAGAAATCTACTGGATCACTACCAACAGTGATCATGTCAGATCCCATAGTCACTGGTTTATCATCAGCGAATACATATTTACTTAGTTTAGTTGAGTTCTCTGTTATTGTCTTAGCCATTTGTGTATTATCCTTTCACAATTATATCACTAGCACCTATTGCAGTTCCTGCGATTACCGATGGATCATCTGCGCTAGTACCTAATGTTCCATCTGTTTGTACAAAATATTGTTGTCCTATGGTGAGGTCTTCAGTACCTGCTGGAGAAAAAACAATACCCTGACCATGACCACTAGCTGCATAATCTTGAAAAGTAATTAATGCTCTTTTAGTATTAGTGTCGTAAGCTATACCTTTTGGGCCAACATAATCACCACTTTCAAATTCAACTGGAGTATTAAAACTAATATCTGTACCTGATACAGTTCCTATAACTACGTTACCGTGTTCACCATCATCTTGATAAGAAATAATAATATTATTATTATCTGAATCAAAAATAGCTGTTGCCTGACTTCCATCAGCAGAATCTGGCAAAGTTGCAAGAGTACCAAATGAGATACTTGTTCCTGATACAGTTCCAACCTGTGCTTCAAGATTATTACTTGCACCATCATCGTGATATACTATAACTACTTTATTATTACTGCTATCAAACACAACTGCACGTTCAAATTGTTGGGTATTTGAGGCATTAAAAACTGTAGCAGAACCGTATGAAATACTTGTTCCACTAACTGTACCCACAATAGCTTCACCTTTATTACTGTCTGCATTATGCCTATAAACAATAACTACTTTATTACTATTAGTATCAAAACACAAACCAACATTAGAGGTGTCAGCTGCTTTATAAACCGCTTCAGATCCAAAACTAATACTGTTATCAGAAGGATCTACCGTACCTACAATAGCCGTACCATGTCCACTATTTCCACCATCCTCATAACCAAACACAACTTTATTACTATTAGAGTCAAAAGTAGCACCAAGTTTATGTGTGCTACCATTAAACCCAACAGCAGAACCAAATGACACACTGCTTCCACTAACAGTTCCAACTATAGCAGTTCCTGTTAATGAGCTAAAGTTTGTCGCATATCCTATTACAATTCGATCAGAGTTAGTGTCGTACACCATAACATTGCTAGTAGTTTGGGCAGAATTAAAAACTACTTTTGATCCATAGGTTACACTGTTATCTGATGAATCAATTGTCGCTACCACTACTGTTCCATAGCTACTATTACCTTCGTCAGTAAAAGCTATAATTACTTTATTTGTATCTGGGTCAAATACAGCAGGAGCAGTGTTACTAAGGTCTGCTGCTACAAACTCTACTTTAGTTCCAACCGCTGCTGCTGCTGGTACTTGCGGAACATTCCTAGCAATTGAGCCAGTAGTTTTTACAGTAGCTTTTTGTCCATCTGCATAGGCTGCGTTGGCTATGCCTATGTAATTTTCTGATGTTATGTTATCTCCTGCACCTACAGTCAAAGTTCTTGCAACAGGATCTGAAGATGCAGAGGCGTGATCATTATAAATTAAAACAGATTTTTGTGCATCGGGATCGTAAAAATTTGCGAATCTTACGGATCTTGTACTGAAAGTAGTAATAGAATCTATACTTATACTTGTTCCAGAAACAGTTGCTTTAACATATTTTCCTTTATAACTATCTTGTATATCTCCTCCAACAAAAATAACTTTTTGGGCAGAAACATCATAATGAAGAGAATTGCCTGGATCTCCAGTTTGAAACCCTCTTCCTAAAGAAACAGCAGTTCCATAACTAACAGATGTACCACTTATAGTACCAACTACAAGCCTACTAAATACATCAGACTCAGTATCATCCTGTCTGTAAGCTACAATTACTTTATTATTTGTAGAGTCATATGCTGTTTCAGCAACAGCAACTGATCCATCTAAGATATTAACCAGTGAACCAAGGCTAACTGTACTTCCAGATAAAGATACAACCTTACTATCGAACCTATTACTATTAGCAGGATTATGAAAAACAACTAAACTTTTACCTGCATTAGAATCATATGTAATACCTACCTTATTAAAAGATCCGTTTTGAGTACCATATAAATTTGCAGCAGTTCCAAAACTTATATCGGTCCCTGATATAGTCGCAGCAACTACTTCACCGTTAGAAGCATCTTTTCTATAAACTACGACTATTTTATTTTGAGAAGAATCAAATGTAGAATCTTTAAGCCCACTTGAGGAAGCAGTACTGTTAAAAGTAACAGTGCTTCCATAAGACACAGATGTACCTGATATAGTAGCTACACAAGCCTTACCTCTTTCACTATCGTCATAATCTGCCCAAAAAATACCTGTTTTTCCTGCATTAGAATCAAAAGATGCACTTATGTAATAAGAAGTAGCACTGCTAAAAACAACAGGTGTACCAAAAGAAACGCTACTGCCTGAAACTGTTCCAACTACACCAGTACCATAGTAACTATTTGAATCATCTGTATATACTAACAAAAATTTATCTTGACCAGTATCATATACTACAGCAGGAAAAGAAAATCCACCATCATATAGGTCTGTTGCACTTCCTAAACTGTCTGGATCTGATAACACACCACTAACAGTACCATCAGCATTAACAACAACTGGCGCACCATCTGTTATTGCACCACTAGCAATAGCTCGTACTTCAGCATCTAAAGCTATGTCACCGACAAATCTCATTTAAGTTCCTATGAAAGTTCTTCGTATGTAACAGTGTATGTTAAATCATTAGCTGCACTTGCAGTAACACCAAGAGACTTATCTTCTTCTAAGTACAGCCCTTGGTTCTTATCTATAATAACTACGAATGAATCTGCTGGTACTGCTATAGTAGAAGCAATAACTACTGCTGTTCCTGCTAGATCATCATTCGGATATATTGCTACAGTTACAGTAGCTGAGTTTGTACCATCTACGTTAGATATAATGAGGCTGTTTATTTTCATTACCTTACCAGATGATGCAGGATTATTTACAGCATTGACTGCTGAAGTTCCTGTTAATAATGCGGTTGCTGTCTTTGCAGTAATGGTTGCTACATTGACAATATTAGGTGCTGACATATTTTATCTCCTTTTAGCCAAATACCATTGCCATTGCAATAGCCTTACCTGTCGATGCTCTAGCATTCAATTGT
>Ga0098055_1002248_pt1 | contig 10056 bp, 13 predicted proteins | sample 17_taG_FD_75107 | JGI IMG/M metagenome (GOLD analysis project Ga0098055, IMG submission 75107) | Marine viral communities from the Subarctic Pacific Ocean - 17_ETSP_OMZ_AT15314 metaG | ecosystem: Environmental > Aquatic > Marine > Oceanic | place: Pacific Ocean | collected 2015-01-18 | reverse complement strand
TTGACAGCTCCGCTGTATGTGCCTACGTACTGGACGGTACTGGCTAATGTGGAGACACCTGAGTATATGTGAGAGCTCTTAGAATCGGACACTCCTGACTCGAGCTCAATTGCACAGAGGAAGCTTCCCACGTCGGAAGAAGTTGCCGCTGTATCAATAGCAGCACCAAGAGCACCAGCGGATGTTCCAGTAGGATTATCAGTCGCAAATGGGTCCAGAAGAATTTTTCCGGCATCCGGCACCAAATTCGCCGACCGCGAGGCACCAATACTTGCCGCACCAGGAACACCAGCGGTAATGAAACCGTTGTTTAGTCCAGAACCGGAGTTGAAGTCAACAAGCGAATGCGACGCCAGAAGCATCTCGGCAAGTGGCTCGGCACCATGTTCATCACCGCGTACAATGGGGCGACTTGGGAATTGTTCCGAGTTGATCAGAAGAGAGTACTGCTGGAGACCGGCAGCACATCGGCTTCCAAGCGAGTATCCCTTATTCTTATTGGTGCCGGACACAGTGTCGTTTTTACGATGGCAGATAATCACACGCTCAAGAGACGATACACTGAATCCAAGATTGGCGGTGAGACCGGAGTTCTGTGCCTGAAGAGTGGCGGACGAATGCATGTACGAAGTAGCAAGAATGTCGTAGCGACCACCAGTCATCTGGTCGATCATGCCCTGAGCGCCGGGCGATAGTTCAGTCGCTTGGTATACAAGTTCTACATCCGATAGAGTATAACCAGGCACGTCAGTGTTGGCAGGTACACGAAGAGCAACCGCCGCTTCCTCAAGTGTAAAACGAATCTGAAGAGCGCTCAAACTGAACAGGGGAATGAGACGGTGCGGGGAGGTCTGCGACATTGGGGATAGAATTAGGGGAAGGCAATATACGCGAGTAGGGGAACCAGGGTCAACAGCAGCACCACGCATAAGACCAGTTGTTCCGGCAAGAGTGTGTCCGGTCGAAGTCTTCCACTCCTGACTGGCGTCAGTGTCAATCATAGCATTAGCAAGGACATTGAACCGGTCAAGGTCCGAAATCATGGCACCGGCGGTCGACACTTGCATACGGCGGATGAGACCATAGGCACCAGCACGATCAAAATCGCACTGAACTGCCACGGCAGGGTCGGCATTGTCAACCGAACTATTGGTGAACTTAAATTTGAGGTAGCACTGGTTGCTGTTCCAGTAAGTCCCCGCTTGGTTCGCTGGTAGATTAAATTCGATTGTCTGGGAAGGAGCGAACGAAGTTGCATTGCTGGGAGGGAGTTTCACACGGTACGATCGCGATTGCACCGCACGTTGTTTTACTTTGCTGAAATCGAGGGATTCGCTAAAAACTTCTGCCATTATAACATATGTTTAGATAAAAAAAATATGATATGACGCATTTAAACATTCCTATACGGATTTGAGGGCGGTCCCGACTTTCCGAGAAACGGCGCCAACCGCTTCAAGTCCAGCACCCACCTCTGGGGCACCGGCGAACGAAACAACTGGGGCAAGTGCTTGTTCGATGTTTCCAGACTTCTGGGCAAAACGCCCTACACGATGTGCTTGGTATTTAATACCAGCGATACGACTGTGAGATAGCAAACTTTTCATACCGATACGCATTATACTATATGATTAGATTTTTTTATACGCCAAGTTGCTTGGATTCCTCTTCTATATCTTCATCCTCTGGTAATCCAAACTTCTTAAAGTAATAGTCTATACTTCCTTCACCAGCATCAATTTGGTCAGCAACGACTACGAAGTCTATCTTTAAAACAACCTGTAATTCATCCGGAGTTACAACGGCACCACGCTGATCCACCAATGTGAACGCCAGACTATTGATTTCTTTCCTATGAATTAACATACGATTTGGTTCACTTGGTCTATAGTTAATGATAAATCCTTGATTTGCATTCTTGGGAATACGGAGCATGGTTTCATCCATAACACCGCTTCCATCTATATTTGAAAAGTTGAAGTTAGACGCCTTAAGGAACAAATAGTTGCCACCAGTGAAATTGAATCCACGTTCCATTAAGATTGTGAATACGGGTGATGAATTTGCTACAACTGGGAACTCATATTCATTTGCCGTATTGAGTGGTAATCCTATAAGTTCACCGCATGTTGTTTCAAATCCTAAATCTACATCATTGATGATGGATGCCGGTGTCGAACTCACAAACCGAATACGTAGTCCAGTTTCGTCTATAATCATACGGAAGTCTGGTGATAGACTATTGAAGTAATTCTTGAATTGAAAAACACTTGTGAGACCCACTGGGAATGTAACTTGTGTATTAGTTCCATTGATGGTGAAGGATAGTTTGTTATTCCTATTAGTTACATTGGGAAAGGTATTAGCAAAGGTTACATTCTCTACCGATAAAATCATATTGACCGAGAGTGGACACTTGATAGGACTTCCTAATTGGTATGTGAATGGATTACGCGACTGGCAATTGAGACTGTCGCAATAAACAGTCATTGCCGGTATTTTGGTATTTTGAATGTACGCCATTATATATATTACCGCGAGAAGAAACTCATACTATGCTTATCTAATGGATTTACTATATTGTTCTGATGCTTCTTGACCTTACCGACTGCACCACTTCCCAAGAACATACTGATTGGATCTCCTATAACATGATGATGGGTTATCTTCTTATTTAATTCACGGGCAGTCTTGGGCGTCATACCGGTGGTAAGTTCTTTATGAAATGCTGGTGTGTATCCTGTGTTATAGAATGTAGCAGACTTCACATTATCGCGAATGGTTTTACTTTTTGCCATCATACTTGTCCCTATACTTCCACCGAGTGAATGCCCCATGATGTGATGCTCTCCGGTGTTATCCTTAATATAATTCTTCATCTGATTCGTCCTACGAATGAACTGCTTATCCTCACGACTGATACCGAGACCGAGTTTAACATCACTGATTAGGTCTTTCATCTGTTGTGGATTTGTGCCTTTTATGCTGTAGTAGTTATCACCGGTTGACTTTTGCTTATAATGAGCGATACCTCTACCAAGATTTTGAAGTTCATAATCAGTATCCCTTAGACGTTTCTTAATGTATTTTTCTGGGTCTGGTCGTGATGTGAATGCATAGTGGTAAGCGGTAAGGTCATCTGTTCCAATCTCTTTGATTTCTTCAGGTTGTTCGGTTGGTTCCATTATATTATTATCTGATATTAAAATATAGATGTTCGGTGTAACTATACTAATTCCAACTTTTAATCGCGCCAAGTTTAGTAGACTTATCGTTCAAAATATAAATTGTCAAACTTATCCTTGTATAGAGAAAATCATAGTAGCAGATGATGGTGATGAATTACTTGACCTTTCTGGATGTAAATATAACATTGACTATTTCAATACATCTCGTGTAACTATTGGACAAAAAAGAAACTTCCTAAAGTCAAGAGCAACTACCGAGTTCTGTGCTTTCATGGACACTGACGATTTTTATCATCCGGACTACATCTCAAATAGTGTCTATAATCTCTTGGAATCTGGAAAGGATGTAACTGGTAGTGCAGATATGATAATGTACGACGGACGACGGGTATATAGGCAATCGTGTTGTTTCATCGACATGATGAACGAAGCAACTCTCGTATTTAGAACAAGTTATGATGGTGTATTTGCTACATCAAGTAGAGGTGAAGGGAAACAATTCCTATATAAATTGGGTTCCATTATTGAAGGGGATATAGAAAAGATTATGATTTGTGTCTGCCACAATGCAAATACGGTAGAGAAGAAATCTTGGTTGATTGATAAATATGTAACAAGTTACAAGTTGCTGGACCCATACGTTGAACATATGATAAAATTATAATCTCCTATATATGTATAATGGATCATTCCCAGTCAAGAAGTTATGCTGCTGCGCTTAGTCGCCCACCTCAAGATGCGATGCCCATGATACCACCCGGTCGTTTCATAGATATAGACCAAAAATATTATGCACCTCAACCAAACCTACCAAATGTAGGAACTGGTTTTCCCGGACGCGGGGGACAGATTATGCCCTACAGCGTCTCATACGGCAAGTCTGGCGATTTTGTTCCCTATGAGGCACCAATCGGCGGAACTAACTACGGATCGTACCTTTACAACCCGCAACCCAATGTTCCCGGTGGCGGAACGGATGCTACCAATTATCCTATGTTCAAGTAATTGAATTCATTTATTTTATATCTCGTGATATAATATAAATGTGGACATCCGACTATGAACACTTACTTGAAAGTCTGCGTCTCAATTCAGTCCATATGAGTCGTACACATAAACGCCTATACTTTCGCTATCGCCAGATGTCGAACATGTTTCGTGTCCCAACCATCGTGCTTTCTGCTGTGGCATCGGTTTCATCCGTAGGACTGCAAAGTTATATGACCCAAAAAAATATCTCAGGAATGACTTGTTTGATATCTCTCATTATAGGAGTTCTTAATTCTATAGAGTTATATCTGAAACTTCAGGAATCTATCGAGTTGGAATTGGAGAAATCTAAAAAATGGTATCAACTCGCAAGTAACATCTATAAAATAATAGCGTTAGATAGATGCCATAGACCGCCGCATCCAGCAAGTGTAATAGATCAGTTTTATATAGACTACATGGCGTTGTTTGAAGAAAGTAGTTTATCTGGAGTGAATTACTCTGATAAACTTTTAGTTACTAAAAAATTGAAAAATATTGAGATGATGCCGACTTCGTCTAATGCTTCATCAAGCAGTTCTATTAACTCAAACGATGGAGATGTCTCACCATTAGTGAGACGCGACCAAGTTCTCGAAGAGCAACTTTAGACGAATCGGATGCTCTGCTTTGCTACTACGGGCGCCGTCTTAACCATAGCGGATGCAGCGCGACCATTACGCTGGACTGAGGCAGGAACCTCCTTAATAATTGTCTCCTTAACCACTGGTTCAGCGATTTTGACTTTCAAATCCTCTACGAATTTGGCGCGTTCCTCGCGCTTACGTTTCATGTTTGCCGCGCGTGTCTCACGACCTTTGGCGAGATTGGCGATCATCTTTTCGCGCTGCTCTTCTGTGTATACGCGTTTCTTCTTTTCCTTCTTGGCGGGTGCGGGTGCTGGTTCAGGTGCGGGTTCGGGTTCGGGTTCGGGTGCTGGTGCGGTCTTCTTTTTGCATGTGGACTTCTTCTTAAAATCTTCGGCGCCTTCCTTTGTTACTTGAGTGAATGGTTCAACCTCTTCGGCAGCATCCATCTTCTTCTTAATAGTCTTTTTGGCGCGACCACGAATGGGTTTGGCGTCAATGATTTCCTCCTTAAGGAGTTTCTCTACCGTCTCAGGTTTATTCTTTCCACGACCTTTGCGCTTGGGTTTCTCAGGGACTGGTTCGGGTTCTGGGACTGGTTTTGGTTTGGAACCGCCCATATGCATAGGAATCTCTTCATCAGAACTGCTGCTTACAGATTCGAGATCAGACATTATATACTATAGGTATATATTTTATTTTTAACGTAAAAACGCATTTTTATTTTCTATACTATCTATATAAGATGCTTGTCGGATCAGGATGTATCAATGTTATAGACCCTTCACAACTCGACGATGACGATGCCAAAGGCAAATGGAAAGATTTAGATGAAGATGTGCTTACTGGAATGTTTCAGCATCTACATACCGACGACGATGTAGCAGAAGTAGACCCACGATTATGTTTCAGTCCATATGGAATAGACGAGGATTGGTACGCTCAGAGGTTCGAAGGATTTCCGCCAGAGTATTACAGCATACTTGCTGGGTTGCATCAAAAGGCACTTGCTGACGCTGAACTGCTTGAGAAAAAGGAACAAAAGATTATGCTTCTTGAAGACGTGCCGGAAGAAAAAATTGAAGAGGTTGAGTAAGTTTGGAATATAAATATATAATATGTCCTAATATTATATGTTCACCGACCAAAATGAATCCGATAATTATAGCACCGATGCTACAGCATGGCAGATGATTAAAGTATTTATACCCAAAGATAAAGTCATATGGTCTCCATTTTACTGTGATGGAAACATGAAGAAGTATTTTGACGATATGGGTTTCGATATCATTCATCAAGATAAAGATTTCTTTTCTTATACACCAGACTATGAGATCGTCATAGACAATCCGCCCTTCAGTATCATCAAAGAGGTTTGCGTGAAATTGAAAGAAATTGACAAACCATTTATCATCATAGCACGAAGTAACTTGCTATTTACGAAGTGGTTTCAGGAAATATTCAAAGAGCATTTGCAGGTCATCATTCCAGATAAACGTCCGACATTCACTCACTTAACGAACCCAAAGAAAGGATATACGCCACCATTTGGAACATTTTTCTTTTGCTATCGCATGAATCTACCGAAAGATATGATTTTTTTGTAACCATATTATATAATGAGAACTTGGAGAGAAAAGTTTTTTGATAAATATAATATCGATAAGGATGTTAGTCCGGACGTTTCCGACATAGCAAAGATTAGTGGTATGAAGAAATCAATACTGCAACGTGTTTATAACAGAGGTTATAAAGCAGCATCTACGAATCCAACTTCCGTCAGATCCAAAGACGGATCTAAACGACCAGAGGGATTTAGTAAATCCAATCGCATGTCTCCAGAGCAGTGGGGGTATGGACGACTCTATGGTTTTGTTGGGGGCAACCCAAAACAAGTAAGAGATGGTCAACCAGACCACGATTTATGGGTTAAACGCAAATGAGTTTTTTTATCCATTAGAAAATGAAGATCTCCCCCTTCCCCTTTTTGGATTTGACTGCCACCGACTGCCACGACTGCCACACCACTGCCACCACACTGACTTTTCTTTTTTTAATTCTATTACCCTATTACCTTACCTATTCAATAACAAAATAGATAAAGTAGATGAGACTGAAATGATTATGTGGCAGTGTGGCAGTCGTGGCAGTCAAATCGCATGTTAGCACGAAAATTAGATATTTTTTTTTTAAAAAAAAAAAAATATAAAACATATAAATATAAAAGGAAGTTGAAAATCATACTGCCACTGCCACACTGCCACCGACTGCCACACATTAAGTAGTCCCTAATCCCTTGAAACTCCAAAATGTTCGTACATATCGTTGATGTTAAATACTCGGTCTGTTGTCCTATTGCGGATACTTGTAATACCCTTAATTTTTAGTCGTGTAAGTCTCACGCCGAATTGCATACTCGTACAACTATATTCTGGCATATTGGTTTTAGTCCACGCCATGAATGTTTCAAAACATTTGGCGCTCGTCATAATGACTTCTGCTCCTTCTTGTGAAACAATCCAGTCCTTCAACCATACTTCAATTGCCGATAGAGTGAGTAGTTGCTGTTCCTCTTGGAACTGAGTCATCGGCGGTGGTTTTGAACCAAATCCGTCAAGTCCTTCACGTTCCATCAGATAATCATAAATAGACCTCAGACTATCTTTGCTGTCTATGATTTCACGAAGTGCTTTGATTTTCTCACTTGCGTTAGCAATATGCGCTTCATTCATCCCCACCTTAATCAAGTCATCTGCGGCATACATCATGATATTACGACGATCCCCGCGAGTTGGTTTGATTGCTTCATCATTATTGGTGGTAACAATGAACTTGGCATAAGATGTAATTTGAATTTGTTTGACGCCCTTCTCGTTGATAGTCATTTGATTGTCTGTGATAAGTGCTTTCAATTTACCAGATGAACCCTTCATTTCTGATGCGGAAACTTCATTGAGATTCACGAGGAATGCATCACTCATCGGTCCATTGAAATTGCCGAATACTTCGCGTGATGGCGTTGTCGTCTGGTATACTTTGCTTTCTCCCATCATACCAGTGAGAATATCCATCAGAGTGCCTTTACCTGCTCCCTCAGCAGACACTATGGTGGGCATCGTTGTTTTTTGCTCTGGATACTGGAACATGTGCGCGATCCAGTCCAGCATATACTCTCGTGTTGTTTCTTGATGCCCTGATAAGATATCTACCAAGTCGATGAACCGCTCAATTGCTTTATCGCTCTTGGTATAGTTGTCGTGTTGTGTAATGACGAAGTCGGTCCACATATTGAAACAATCTGGTGGACACAGATCTGGATTTGGATAAACGCCAAGTGTCCGATACATTCGGATGGTTGGATTGTTATCCGCCCATTTTTTAATGAAGTTGATTGGCATATCACCGCCGAGTGTCTTTTTGTATCCTGCTACCATATGGCGGTATGAGTCAGTCAGTTGTTTATAACTAAGCATACTTGTCTTGTTGATACCATGCCTTACGTAGACGCCTTCCTCACGAATGAGGCAATGATTTTTCTCAAACTCTTCTGCCATATCTGCAAAGATGGTTTCTGCGTCCTTTTCCACAGATGGATTGTAATCCTCTGGAACTTGAAGAGTGTTGTCGTGTTCTTTGTAAGTCCAGACAATATCCATTCCCAAATTTGTCTTTACAAGTTCGCTGAGATAAGTCAAGTAATTTTCTGGTTTCTCACCATAGAACATGAACCCATCAAACATTAGCACACCAATTTGGACTTTTGGTGCGGTAATGACTTCGTGTAGAATCTTCACCTCGTATGACGTAGCAAGATATGACATGAACCTGCCGTTTACATTTCCAGTCTTTTGTTTCGCCATATCGAGATGGACTTGGTACTCTGGAAGAGCAACCAATTCTTTTTGGATTCGTTTCATCTCTTTATCAAATGCTTCCAACCATCCAACTGCTTTAATGTGTGTGGATTTATTCATTGACCGGATGACCTCTTGCTTGATACTCTTACCGTATTTCTCAAAAATCTTGTCGCGTTCAGTAACATATTCATTAAGATAATTCGCCGAGATGTCATGCTTCTTACACAGATTATTGAGGATAGATGGTTGGCAATTTTGCATATCAACATCAGTCATATTCTTACAGATAAGACCACGAATTTTAGATGGAAGAGATTGAACACCTCCGCCATAATCACGAAGGATGCCACTGCTATCCTTCTTAACATATTTGGTCTTTGCGCTTCCACCAGACTTAATCAGATTGAATAGTGTTTTAAGAACACCGGTCTTTTTATAATTATCGAATTCACCGGCATTAACACAAGAAGACAAGAAATTACTGTCTTCCTTAATCTGATCAATCAACCATTTACAACTTTTGACATCTACGGTTTCAATGAATTCCATCCTATATATATACGTGAGATAATATCTTTAAGTCATTTATATTAAGGTAGTCCCTAATTCCAGAATTCCTATAATTTCTTGGATGGACCAAGAAATAATAGTTTTCAAACAAAAACCGCCGGATCGATTTCCCTAAAGATAATACAGATTTTCTTCCACGCATAATGTTTTTTCACATATGCACATCGTTTACATCGGTAGACTTCAGACGTTTGGGCGCGTCGCTTCTTCCATTCACTCATGTATTTTGCCTTTGCTTCTTTGGATGAGAATGGCATTTTTCCTATATATATACAGATATTTTGTTTTTAAGTAGTCCTAAATAGTTACAAGGAACGCTGGATTTCGGATGAATATGCAGATGTAATCTGGTCTGGTTGTTTCGGATATTTCAGTTTGAAGATGAAAGCACCACCGCCTGTGTCGTTGGCAGGAATGCTGACAGCATCATTGGTCTTGGAAAATCGGAGAGTTATTTTTCTTGTAGTTGCGATTGTGAGCACTGGAGCACGACCGACACCCAAATCGTAGTGATTAACCGTACCAGAATGTTTTTGCCCTATATCCAGTAGAGCAAGTGCAGTACCTCTATTATCATTGCCGTGATAGTTCATTGCCTGTCCAAGCATCTTCACAGTTATGCCCTGATACAAACCTTGACTTGAAATTTTTGCCTGAATCATCTCAATCGATACGTTGGGTACACGTTCCATTGGTTCGCCGAGATCTACTTCAACTTCCGGACCATCTGCGTCGCTTCCAGAAAATTTGCAGAACACATATTTACACGTAAAGTTTGATTCGTCGTATGCCATTATGTAATATAGTTAGATTTTATATTTTATC
>Ga0098055_1002247_pt1 | contig 10061 bp, 17 predicted proteins | sample 17_taG_FD_75107 | JGI IMG/M metagenome (GOLD analysis project Ga0098055, IMG submission 75107) | Marine viral communities from the Subarctic Pacific Ocean - 17_ETSP_OMZ_AT15314 metaG | ecosystem: Environmental > Aquatic > Marine > Oceanic | place: Pacific Ocean | collected 2015-01-18 | reverse complement strand
GATTAGATGTTCTTGCTACTTTTCTTAGAAAGTCTACGCTTTCTTTATTTAATTCTAATTTTAAATCCATAGTTTTATTTTTTATTTTTATTTAAAATCTGCTTTAGATGTTTTCAAAAGATATTCTTCTACATCAGATTCTTGCATTCCGTGTATGGGGTTACCACACCATTCATCTATTCCATCAAAATAATATAAATCTCCAAAAGGATTTATCATTTGTCCATCTGAATTAAATATTGCCATTTCATACTCATTGTATTCTGAATATGTAAATTGCCCATTTATAATAGATACATACCATCCGTTATTAAAGTCTACAATTGCTCTGTATTGATAGGTAGCGTATGTTTTATGATACTCATAATCTTTTCTCCAAAGAATATCTTTAAACTTTAAAGTATTATTATTAGCATCACCAAGAGGTAATGTCTTATGATGATTGAGTATCTCAATTTGGTCATCTCTTAGCGTTAATGTATTTTCCATTAAATCCATAGTTTTATTTTATTAAAGTGTATTTAGCATAAGATACTTTGTCACCAAATTTATCTCTACTTGTTTCTCTTTCTGATTTAATATTATATCCATCTTCTTTTAAGTCAAAGATTATTGCTGATAATCTCATTGCAGAATAATCAAAAAATGCTTGTCTAGGTGTAATAGACTTACCTTCTTTTAAATGATATAACACTTTTTCTTTCTTACTTAACTTTGCCATAATTACTTTAATTTAGTTTGATAATATTTATTAAATGATTGAAATAACTGGTCGAGCTGTGGTGTCTCTTTGCAGTCTTTTTTAAATTCATCTACTTTACTGATGAAGTCTTGCATTTCTGATGACAGACTTTCTTCACGAGAACCATAGTTCTTATCGTTTTCTACATACATTAAAGCTCTGTTGAGAAGTCTACGTGCTTCTAACATTTCTAAATAATGTTTTGACGCTATATTTTTTAGCGTTTCTTCTAGGATTTTTAAATCCTTATCACTGTTTTCTTTCATAATATCTTGTTTAAGTCTTGGGGCAAACCCCGTTAATTTATCTTTATATATATACTCACCTTCAAACTCTATAATGTGATAGTCTTTCAGCTCTACATCATCATGAGTTCTTTTTGATTCAGTGTCATATAGCATATTCAACTGATTATACAATGAAGATATTTCATATATAAGCTCACTTTCTGTTTCTTGGTCTGCGATAGGATGAGACTCCATTAGTACTATCGTCCTCATTATATCTTGGGCTATTTTTTTATTATCTTGTATCTGTTTCATACTATTTAGTTTTACTTCCATATACATATTTGTTAATACTAGTGAATACAAATCCTGAGATTAGACCCACGAACAATGCGCCCTGCGTACCAGTTGATGCTGTTAATAATATAATACCTGCTGTGTATAGCAAGTCTACTAACAGTCTCATCGTTGGATTACGCAAAGCCCATTCTGCTTTTGTGTCCTTTAACATCCAGTATACACCGAATGCAGTACCTATTGCTGATATTAATACCATTACTTAATTTTTTTATTGGTTAATCTTTCTTGTTCTTGAGCTTCTCTAAATTTTTCAAGGTTTTCTTGCATTCTTTCGAATCTCTTTTCTTGTTGTATGGCGCTAATAATTATTATTAGAAACCAAACTGACAACACGCATAAAAATGCTATTATCATTAATTGAACTTCACTCATAATATATTCCCTGTTCTTAGTTATTGTATACTCAAGGGTGTTGTTTTTAGGTATACTATTAGTTTGCTCCCACACTCAATATTCTCTACGTGAATGTGGGTTAGTGTTTAGACAGACTATGCAAAGTAATTGTTTACTTGTATGTCTAGCACTTGTTTAACATGTCTGTCAAAATCTTCTTCGTCTATCGTTAATAGCTGGGAAGATGGTGTCATCCTAGTTGATAAGTCTTTTACTTCAGCCTTTACATAGTTGAAGTTTTTAAACTTAGGTTCAAAGTCTGTTGCTTTGAGAAATCTGTATGTCCAAGTACCTGGTACTTTAATGACATGGTAACCGAAAATTGTTTTCATTCTATTTATTTAGATGATTAATGATTTGTTTTAATGCAAACTTTGTGTTACACGGGACTTGCATATGTCCTAAAAAACCCCGAACTTTGGTGGGTGAGTGGTCTACTATTACTTAATAAGTACTAAACTTCTAAATAACATATAGACAGTTATACCACTTACATTCTTAGATAGTGTACTATTAAACTACTGATAATCAGACAGTTATATAGATATTACCTCAAAAAACATATAATATATAGGTTAAATAAGGGTATAGAGAGAGTATACTTCATACAGTTACTTGGGGATAAATATGCCTAAAAGTGTCTTCAACTTGCTTATGTTTTATAGTATTACAAGATAAATCTGACGTTTTAGAGTCATTGTTAATAACTTTATAGCCTTTTAATTCCAGGATTTCTACCATCTTAATGTGTTTGTAGTGCTTTCTTATCCTGTTTACTGCTATTCTTTTGTCTACAAGTTTATAATCTGTTATCTTAATAGACGATTTAATTCTCTTTCTCATAATTATATAGTTTCTATTGAGTAGTTAGCATATCGTTTTCTGTTTAAGTTGTACTTAAATCTTGTGGTCAGAGTAAAGTATCTGTTACCAAGTCTTGAGACTTTAGTTAGTAACATAACTGGGTTCTCTTCTGTACCAATAGTCTTTATGTACTCCATGAATGTCTTCATGTTTCTTTTCTGCATTTCACTCCATGTTGATTCTAGTCTTTGTGGCAAGTCTGAGTAGAAGTGTACTGGTAATTCCTCCCAGCTTCCTTCCTTGTCGTACTTGCAGTTCACGTTTTCTATGTAGGCCTTGATGTACTTTGTTCCATCGTTGTCCCTCGCTACAATTGTTTTGTTCAGGTTGAACTGCTCTGTGTAGCTCTGTAGTATAGTTGTTTTGTATACCTTTGGTATCATACTATACTTTCTTAAATATGTCATAAGTTAATTGCCTGTTACCAGGTCTTTGTTAAAATAATTAATTGATTAGTGTTTACTTTTTTACTTTATTAAACAAGTGCTTAATAATAATTTCTGTGTTAGCTATATTACAACCTATAGCGAAGCCTAGTTGTCGTTTACCAGACTTGTGGTGATTGTAATACTGAGCGGACATTACTGAGCCGTCAATGTAGCCTTTGGTTTTTACACCGCCTTCATCATACATACGTTTCATCTGCTCTGCTAGTTTCTGTTTTTGTTTAGTTGTCATAATTTAATAATGCCTATGTTAGTCGAGAAGGACTTTACTCTAGTTAATTGTTATTTATTTAATGTTTTTAATAATTCATCTAACGTTCCGCTTGTTGTGGGCTTAACGTCTTCGACTTCATCATCTACAAGAGGTTTTTGTTCTTGCTTAGATTCAGTGTCCATATACTCTTTGATTAAAGGTTTTACCTCTTTAATAATATTGAGTATTGACAGACCATTTTCTTTAATGTCTTGAGAGGTTACCTCTACAGATAACTCTTCTAGTTGAACTTGGTCTTCGATTTTAAGATTTTTAATAGTAAATTTCATTGTTATAACGCCTATAATAGTTGAGAAGGGCTTTACTCTGATTAATAATTGATTGTTATTTAGTTTGATTTTGAATTAGATTGTCGATATAATTTAGCGCTACTCCGACAATTATAAGTAGCGTAACGTCATGTATTATTTCCATAGTTTTAGCTTTTTAGTTTTTTAATAGAAATAATAAGTAATACTAATACATATATAGCTAGTCCGCAGAATATCGTTGGTGATATAAATTCATTAGCGAAAGCTATGGTTAATGAAATTAGTAAAAACATCATGTAATAGAAAATTAATAGTAACATAGTAATAATAGTTTTGTGAGTATTAAGTTACTGTTTCATCTTTTTAGAATCATCAGATAAGATACACATCTTATTACAGTGAGTCTTTTTAAATCATACTCAGGATTATTTATTTAGTATTCGTTTAGTATTAGTTCTTCCATTAGCCATATATCATCGTATGACATATAGCTATTTATTGTTACAACTAATTTGTTTTCGTTTACAAAATAACCTTTATCTACTGCATTATTGCTACCATTCCAGCGATGTGCTATACGTCCTATTTTTTTTAAGTAAAATTCGTACTTCCATATAGGTAATCTAGTCTCTGGACATTCTTTTACAAATGCCTTATAAGTAACTGATTTAGTAACATTTTTGTCAAGATAATAGTTTTCCATAATAATTTAGTTTTGTGAGCATTATGCTCTGATTAATAAAATTAGACCCCCGTATGAGGATTGACATGTATGAGGGGGAGATACACACATAAAGCCTCCCTCATTTTATAACGAAAAAAATTTTATTTTTGTAATATGGATGTCAACTTAGAAAATGGTAAGATTGTAACAACTGAGAATGGCTTTTACTGTGTGGACAAATATTACCGTGATTATGTCGTAATGCTAAAAGACTTTGAAGAAATAACAGAACAGTTTATTAATAATGACTTTGAGATATTATCGCACAAGTTTTATATTATGAATAGATTTTTAACTGAAGAAGAGTTCAGAGAGGAGTTTGTTGACACACCACAAGAATTTGTAATACCAGGTTACAGATATATGGTAAAGATATATTTGAAAGGAAAAGAGTAAATTTGCAATATGTATTTATTAAAGGTGAGCAAAAAGGGTAGCATCCATAAGGACGCTGACTCTGTAATGATAATACCTGAGTTTACAAAACTTATGAAAGCTGAAGGTATGGGTGAGACTGCTATGAAATGGGTAGCTCTAATGTATGACTACGAAAGTCCCTATAGATATTTGAGTGAAGGTGAAAGGGAAAAGGCCGTAAGTAAAGACTTGTACGATACCTATGACTGGAAAGGCAAAAAAAAATCCGTGCTGCAAGCAGCAGTAGATAAGTACAAGAAACTTCAGTTTGACCCATTAGACGAGCAGTTAGCAGCATTCAATGCTAAGATAGACCAGTTTACTAAGTATATGAATAGTATGATTATCAATGACGATAATGCAGAAAGTCTACAAAAACTTATGATTGGTATAGAAAAGATATTGAAGACTAGACAGACATTGTTAGATGTAATTGAGCGTAGAGGTGAAAGGCAAAAGATTGTCGGTGATAAGCAACTTAGTTTTTTAGAGAGCAAGCTAGACAGAGATAATGATAAATAAAGACGTACAAAGATATAGACCTGTAGTTAATAATGGACATCCTGATTTAAGTCCAGACTCTATATCGTATCAAGAATACTGGGAACAAGAAAGAGACAGATGTATTAATGGCTTTAAACCTAGAGGCATGGATAAAATCTCTGGCAAGTATTACTTTTACTTAAACTACTTTAAGATATTGGGTAACTCAGGAGAGAAAGGTAATCGTAAAACTCTTATTAGTCCTTGGTACAGGGAAATGGACAGGGAGTACTTTGAGCTGTTTGAGACATGCAAGGAAGAAGAAAAAGGAATGATTGTAATTAAAGCTAGGGATAAGGGCTTTAGTTATATGAACTCAGGACTGCTAGCGCATGAATATACATTCTTTCCCTTTAATGATGTAGGTGTAGCAGCAGGATTGCAGTCATCAGCCTCATCTTTTTTTAATAAAGTAAAAAATGGACTTAATAATATACATCCTAACTTTCGTCATTCAAACCTTAGAGACACTGACGAGATATATAAAGCAGGATATAAAGTCAAGAATAAAGACGGCAAATGGGAAGTAGGCGGTTATCAGTCGCAGATTATATGTCGAACAATGGATAACCCTGAAGTATTCAAGGGTGAACGTTTAGGTGTTATGGTATTCGAAGAAGCAGGAGAGTTTAAGAGACTCAAGAATGCTTACATGTCTTCTAAAGCATGTTTTATGGACGGTGATATACAATATGGCGTTCCTGTCATTGGTGGTACGGGTGGAGACATTACTAAATCCTCTAAAGACTTTATGGAGATGTATTACAACGCAGATGCGTTTAATCTAATTCCTATGTTTATACCAGCAAGTAAAGCTTACTACGGCTTTTATAATATAGAGACAGGAGAAGAAGACGAGGTAGGGGCCAGAAAGAAACTTGAAGATGACCGTAAAAAAGTAGAGACAGACCAAAAAGCTTACAACTTACACTTGCAGAACTACCCGATGACAGTTGAAGAGGCTTTCTTAAACACCAAGTCTAGTAGGTTTGACATTTCTCGTATTAACGGGCAACGTGGTAGAATTATGGCAGACACTAAATATAAAGGTCAAATACAAAAAGGAAATTTAAATTGGACTATAGACGACAACGGCTTGGAAGCCGTGGAGTTTGAACCACACCCACACGGAAAATTTAAAATACTCGCACACCCGAAAACCAACTTCGTTGGTTTAGATATAGGAGGAGTAGATAGTTATGACCAAGATGAAGCAGGGGCGAGTACGTCTGAGGGGTGCGCCATGATATATAGAAGATTCTTAAATGTAGATGAGCCAGGAGACTATTTAATAGCAGAATATACTGATAGGCCTGAGAGAAAAGAAGACTTTTATGATGGTGTATTGAAGCTGGCGGTTTACTATAATGCTAAGATGTTGATAGAATATACTAAAATAGCCATCATAGATTACTTTAAAAAAGAAGGTATGCAAAAGTTTTTAAAAGAAAAGCCTGCGTCTGCACATAACATCAAAACTAAAACCAGAAACACTTACGGTGTACATATGAATAAACAAGTAAAGTCTTACATGGAAGACCTTATGGATGACTACATTAGAAGCAATATATCTGACGTTTGGTTTTATGATTTACTAGAAGAGCTGTCTTTTTATGGGCAACGTAATACTGACCGTGCAATAGCTTTTGGACTGTGTTTGTTGCATAATAATGATAATTATAGGCGTAAAGTTTTGGATGTGGACGAAAAAATTACTAAAGAGTCGCTTGGTTTTCGTAAATTTGCAATTAATAGTCAAGGTATACCAAAAAAAATTCGATAAATGTATAACACAATTACATTTCCAAAACAGCTATTATTAGATAGCGAAAAAACAGAAGAATGGTGCAATGCTATGATAGACGCTATCATTAGCACAATGAACACAGATGACTCACCATTAGTACACTCAAGATTAGATGATATAAGAAATTATAACATTTACAACGGACATGTTGATGTTGATGAATATAGATATGTAACAGAGCAGTATGGGGCTTCGTATCCTGCAAAACTAGTTAACTATCCAATTATTAGCCCAAAGATTGACTTACTTATGGGTGAAGAGTTAATGAGGCCACTTGAAAAAAATATATCTACTATTAATAAAAATGCAACAATAAGGAAATTAGATACAAAAATTGCAATAGAAGTCAAAAAATACATAAACGAACAACTAGAAGAGCTAAGAGCAAAAACACCAGAGTCTATATCTTTAGAGTTAGATGACTTACCTATGCCAGATGACGTAGAAAAGTTTATGGCTTATACTTATAAAGAGGCTGTAGAAGAGGTTGTTGAAGATGGATTGGACTATATTATCAATAAATACAATTTAAAAGATGTATTCAAGACAGGGTTTAGAGATATGCTTGTTACGTCTAAAGAGTTTTACAAAATATACGCTAAAAATGGCGACCCTTATGTCAGACGTGTAGACCCAAGAAACTTAATATATGACACAAACTCTGAGTCTGATTATTTAGATGATGCTCAATGGGTAGGTGAAGAAAGATGGCTGTCAGTAAACGAAGTCTTAGATGAGTTTTACGAAGTTTTAGATAGAGAACAAGTTAATCATTTAGAAGAAATGAGTAGGGTAAACTCTATGAATGCTGCTAATGTTTACAATCAAGACTTTGAATGGTTAGACTGGAACGAAACCACAGGTACTAGAGTAAGAGTAGTTACTTGCGAATGGAAGTCTATCAAGCCTATTAGATTTAAGGTGTCTGAAAACAAATACGACCCTGAAAGACCTTTCAAAAAAGTAGTTCCAGATAACTACAAAAAGAAAAAAAGCGATGATATAGAGACTAGATATGTAGACGACATCTGGGAAGGAACTAAGATAGGTGGAGTAGTATTAGTTAATTGTCAGCGCAGACCTAATCAAGTACGTTCTGTAGATGATTATGCTTCTACACCATTGTCTTATGTAGGTGTTATTAGAAACAATAGTACAGGTAGGCCACAGTCACTTGTAGACTTACTACATAATATTCAAATGCTTTACAATATAACAATGTATCACATTGAGTTAGCCATGGCTCGTTCAGGTGGTAAAGCTGTAGTATATGATGTTTCTCAGTTACCCACTAATATAGGCATGGACATGCAAGATGTAATGTATCATTTGAAGAATGATGGTATCATACCTATTAACAGTAAAGATGAAGGTAATCAAGTATCTACATTTAATCAATTTCAACAAGTAGACTTTACTATATCTCAGTCTGTCTCTCAATTATTTAATTTAAAATTAATGCTTGAGGAAACTGCTGGACAAATATCTGGTATTAACAGACAAAGAAGTGGAGCTATAAACACAAGTGAATATGTGGGTAACGTGCAAAGGTCGGTACAACAGTCTGCATTATCTACAGAGTCTTGGTTTTATTTACACAATCAAGTAAAAAAGCGTGTTTTAGAGCGTGCCGCTAACCTTATGAAAGTATGTTGGGCTGGTGGTACTAAAGCAGCTACTATACTTGGTGATGGGGCTTATAAGATATTAAACGTATTGCCAGGGCAAATACCAATGAATGACTATGGTTTATTCTTAGGTGATAGCGCTAAAGAAATGAATGACAAACAAATTGTCAATCAAATAGCGCAAGCCGCTATGCAGTCTGGACAAGCTGGGCTTTTAGATGTTTTAAAGGTTTTAAAAGCTGATACTGTAACTGAAGCAGAAACCACTTTAGAAAAAGCTATGGCTGTTATGCAACAGCAATCACAACAGCAACAAGAAGCTATGCAGCAACAAGCAGAGATGCAGGAAGCGATGAAGCAAGCTGAACACGGTAGAGCTGTAGAGCTTGAAAACCTAAGAGTTGGCGGTAAGATTAAAGTTGCTGAAATAGAAACTGAAGCTAAAAAAGAGATAGCAGATATAAGAGACGATGGTGAAAGAGACATCGCAGACATGAAAGAAAAAGTTAAAATGAAGTCTGAAGGAATAGAGCCTGAACTAGAACCAAAAACAAGTCCAGGTTCTGGGGATGTAAAATCTTTAGACGAATTATTAGGATAAGTCGTATATTTGCAAAGGAGTAACAAATAAAAACAATTATGTCAGAAGAAAATAAAAGTGCAATAGTAGATAACACAGAGTCAAGCAATGAAGATTTTAATCCAATTGCATTTGGCGATACGTTTATCCCTGAAAAGGATGCAACTACTGAAGCTGTTGAAGAAACAACAGAGGAATCAGTTGAAACTGTCGCTGAAGAAAGTGATGATTGGTCATTCGATGAGCCGACAGAACCTGTTGCTACAGAAGAAGCTAAACCAGGTGATGAAGCAGCGAGGGACGAAATTAACTGGTCAAGAATTGCAGCTCAGCTTGGACTTGATGGAAAAAGCACTAAAGAGGAAATCCAAGAAGCTTTAAAAGCTGCGGAAACTAAAAAAGAAGACGAGCAGAAAGATGCTCCTTCTAATGAGTTCGACCAAATGAACTCTTTATTAAAGTTAGACGATAAAGGTTTAATGGTCGAAGAATTAAAAGCAAGAGGTTTTGCAGATGCTGAGGTTGAAGACTATATTGACAGACTTGAAGATGCTGGTACATTAAAGTATGAAGCTTTAAAAGTTAGAAACGATATAAGAAAACATGTAGTTGATAGTGAAGCAAAAGCTAAAGAAGAGGCTAAGATTGCCGAAGAGCAAAAAGCAAAGCAAATAGAAGAAAACAAAATAGCTTTGCAAAAAACTATAAAAGAAAGAGAAGATTTTTATGGTTACAACTTAGGAAAGGAACAAAAGAAAGAAGTATATAAATACATCACTAGTGGTGATTTTTATAAAGATTTAAG
>Ga0098055_1002246_pt1 | contig 10065 bp, 5 predicted proteins | sample 17_taG_FD_75107 | JGI IMG/M metagenome (GOLD analysis project Ga0098055, IMG submission 75107) | Marine viral communities from the Subarctic Pacific Ocean - 17_ETSP_OMZ_AT15314 metaG | ecosystem: Environmental > Aquatic > Marine > Oceanic | place: Pacific Ocean | collected 2015-01-18 | reverse complement strand
TTTTAAACAATATTTAGACTCAATTGGTAAAGGAGATTTGTATGAAGGAACTGCTGGTTTATCACAGCCATTAACAGAAATAGGGGGCGGAATACCTCGTCCACCTGGTTACAATTTTGATTATGGAAGAAGACCTAATAATCCAAATGATCCTGCTAATTTAGGTTCTGCTGGAGGCCCTTCTCTTTTTCCTTTCCAGGCATGGATAGCACTGAAACAGCTACAGTAACTGGAGCAAAGCTACCTGATTTACCTCCTGTGTTTCGTACACCAGGTTTACCACCTCAAGGTGAGTATGATCCTGATAAATACGCTGAGTTTTTACAAAAGGCGACTATACAAGGCCCTGAAGACACATTAATGGGTATTGAAAAGTTGCAACAACAAAATCAAAATCCATATCAAAACAACAATAACAATATGAGCAATTTTAAGAATATGGATAAACTCTTACAGAACATTGATGGGGGCATACAGAGTTTGATTGATAATTCTTCATATATGCAGAACAATAATAACTTATCTCAGTTCCCATTCTCAAACTCATCTTCGCCTAATTTTATGGGTGGGGATATACTAAAATGGAGCAGTTATAAATAATGGCTATTGTATACACAAACGCTAAAGTTGTACTATCTGATAACAGTTTAACCACACTATATACAGCAGCATCTGACACTACGGCTATTGTCAAATCTGTGCGTGTATCTAATGTGGATTCCACAGACCCAGCTCAAATAGCAACATTCTTGGTAACAAGCGCAGGTGTTAGTTTCACCTTAGAGAACGAACGTACATTACAAGCGGACTCATCTGACGAGCTTTTAAAAGTAAGTAACGATAGTTTCCACTCCGCCCCCCTTGTCTTACAGGCAACGGAACTACTAAAAATAAAGAAAACGGGGTCGGCAGAACTTAACGTTGTGGCAAGTATTATGGAGGTTACAGATGATAATGTATAGTGCCCCCTTTACTTCTCAACATATATGGGGTATAATATAAGAATATGGCTAAAGGTATAGAAACACTGGCGGGCCCAGTTTCAGAAAATGATGTAATTATGAGAGAAAGTGAAGCTCCTGCAGGTGCGGCAGCTCTTATGAATAAACAAGTACGTAAAAGCGTACCTGGGTTCTACAAATTGCCATCACAAAAAGATGACACACCTGGATTTATGAAAGCGGCAAAAGCTGGAGTAGATCAAGATATGGCTCAAATGGATACTATAAGCACTATGGCAGGCGCTTTAATGAGAGAAGGCGTCGATACTAGACAGATGAACCCTGATCAAATCATTATGTTATACGAACAAATGATGGGCTCAGTAGGTGACAGAGATCAGTTTGGTGTTACAGATGCTACAGACGCTTTAAATGACATGGCACCAGATGGTGAGAAACTAGCATACATTAATCCAGAGGAAGCAGGTATACTAGCTATGCTTGGTGGTGCTGGCGAAATGACTCCACAAGGCATTCCAAGTTTTAGGAAAAGAACAAGAGCACAGGTAAAAGCAGATAACATTCGTAATGAAACTCAAAGACGTATTAATCAAGGTGATACAAGTGCATATGTACAAAGACAAATAGACAGAAACCCAGGCCAATTTGAAAATACTGAAAGAGTGACTCAACGAGATTCAAGTGGTGGAGGTTCATCTACACAAGTTAAAAGCAAAGAATCATTGCAACCAAAGCAATCCGTTAAAGATAGAGCTATAGATTCATTTAACAATTTTTTAAAAACTATTAATCCAGACCCTGTAGATTTTCCTGGCAGTGAACCTACTAATCCTGAAAGAACAAAAACGTTAAACAAAATAGTAGATAGATATGAAGAACCACCTAATTACTTCTCAGGAATACCTGGCCCATTTACTTTTGGTAAAGGCATGTTGAACTCACTAAGCGCAGGTAAATATAGAAAACCTAAAACACAAAAAGGTGGATCTAGCACTCAAACTTTGGATGATGACGAAAGAGGTTTAACTTTATCAGGGCTAGAAGATGAATTAAGAAAAGAAGGTTTGTTTGGTGATTTTAAAGCTACCAGACCACAAGAATTTTTTGAAATATTTGGAGGCCCACAAACATCAGGTCAACAAGCAGACTTTGGTAGAAACAGAATTTTAGATGTAGATAAATTAAAAGGTGATGATCGTAAGAAAGCTATCAGATACAACAACGCAATTTATCAAGCAAGAGAAGATGCAAGAGATGACAACAATCAAATGGCAGGCGGCAGTGGTGGATTCACACAACCAGGAATGCCCGCAGATGGGACTACAACAACTCCATCAGAAGATGCATACAAGTTTAATGTAGGGGGCACTATGCCTTATACAGATGATGTACTGACAGGCGGCAAAGAAATGCAAGTTCCTGTAGGTAGAAGAATGCAACTAGCTAAAACAGGTGCAATGAAAACAAAACCACAAACTATGCAAGAACTATTAGCCCTTGCTACTAAAGGTGGCGGATTTAACCAGCTAGAAAATTTTAACAATTACATAAAAAGAAGAAGAAAGTTTTTAGGCGAAGAAGAGCCAGAATACTTTGATGAAGATGGCAATGTCAGAATGTCAGGAATGGAGGTATAATGGCAATATTTGATTTTTTATTTGGGAGTAAGAATCCTCCTCCAGTAACAACTACTGAAGGTATGTCGATACCAAGTTATATAGCGGAACCTTCTGCTGATATTATTGGCGAAGCAATGGATGTTGCTAAAGAAGGATATCAAGCTTATCAAGACCCACGTTTAGCAGGACTTACTCAGACAGAAAAAGACGCTATGCAACAAGGCCGAGACATGGCGGGTATTGGTAGTTTACGAGGCGGTCAAGCATTTACAGCGGCAACTGCGGCAGGTGCGCCAGCACTTTCTAGTGTAGGCTCTTACATGACTGACTATCAGAAAAAGGTAGCAGACATCGCGGCTCGGGAAATGAAAGACCAATCCGCAATAGAACAACAGAACATAGCAGCTCGTGCAGTTGGTTCAGGGGGGCTGGATTCCTCTCGTTTTGCCATATTAGAAGCAGAAAGACAAAAGAACTTAGGCTCAGGGCTTGGTAATTTATATGCCAAAGCACAAGCTGATGCATATGGTACAGCATTAAAAGCTTCACAACAAGACAGACAACAACAACTACAATCAGCAATTGGTATGGGTACTACTGCACAACAAGCTCAAAATCTTGGACAATCAGATGTGCAACAACAATTAGGTATAGGTGGATTAGAAAGAGGGCAACAACAAAGTGCGCTTGATCTTAACTATCAAAACTTCTTAGAAGAAAGAGATTATCCAAAACAACAACTTGGATTTGTATCTGATATTATAAGAGGTCAAGCATCGTTTGCACCTTACAATAAAACACAAACAAGACCCGCTCAACAACCAGCGCCATTCTTCCAACAAGCTCTTGGACTAGGGGCACAAGGTTTGGGTATAGCGGCTAACCTTGGTTGGTCACCATTAGTTAATAAAGGGTAGGATATAGTATGGATTATAGAGATTTAATGGATACATTACCATCCAAAACTGATTTAACTTCTAATAAATATAAAAGTCAAGGCGATATATTAAAAGAATTAAAAAGAGTACAATCTATTAACCCTGATGAAATTAATTTTCCAGGAATTGACAATTTAGAATTATTTGGTATAACTTTAAATCAAGCTAAAAATAATTTTAAACAAAAAAGAACTGACGCTATAAATGCTTTGGGATCAAAATACGAACAGTTTATAGAAGATGGGCCTAGAGAACGTTTTGATTTACCGCCATTAAAAGACGGCATGCTTGGCATTAAAGCAGCTGGCTCAGAACAAGGTATGGCGCAAGCAAAAGTCTTGCGGGATATCAAAAGTGCTAAAGATAAACAAGGTGCTAAAGAAGAACCCTATGATGGGCCGTTTGGTAAACTTGGAGAATACTTTTCTAAGAACGCAGATAAGCGTGATGAGTTATTTGATTACATCAGTGCTATTGGACAACAACTAGTCAGACCAACTAACCCAGGAGAAGCAAGAGGTTTTCTTAGCGATGTATCTGCTGGATTAGAAGCAGGTGAAGCAAAAATTGCTAGCAAAGATGCGGCTGCTTTGGATGCATTAGTTAAACGTGCAGAATATGCGCAAGCAGTAGATCCACTTCAAAACTATACTTCTAAAATGAAAGAGATTAGACAAGAAGCAATGGAGTTAGGGTATGAGCCTGGCACAAAAGAATATTCAGATTATGTAGGTGGCAGACTTAGAGGCGAAGGCGTTTCTGATGAGATAAAAAATACAGTAGATGCTCTGGATAATTTAAGATTACAAAAAGTAAGTAGTCCAGAATCTGCAGAACAAATTGATAAACAAATTAAAATGCTAGAAGATAAATTAACAGCTTTATCTACTGGTGGTAGTGGCACTGTTGCTTTAGGAGGTTCTGATAATGATATATCATACCTAGGCAACGAACTAACTATTAAATAAAACCAAGGGGCTTGCCCCTGAATACATTGTAGGGAATTAAAATGGCGCAAGACGTTAAGTATATTAACTTTGATCAAGTAGAGGGAGCACCTCGTCTTGCCGTACCTAAAGATTTTGATCAAACCCAAATAGATAATTACCTTAAATCAGAACAAGTAGAGAACGCCATGTTTGAAAAGGGCTTTCTATTTAAGTATGGACTGCAACCAGTCAACATGCTTGAAGCGGAAAACCTTGACGATGGTAGTTTTAAAGCAGGATTTAAAAGATCATATAAAAATTTACAAGCATTAGGCCAAGCTCGTGTAGCGGCATTTAATCAATTTATTGGAAATAAAGAAAAACAACGAGAAGCATTAAGAATAGCAGAACAGTATCAATTAGACACTGCAGCCAACGCTTATAGATATGATCCTGAAACAGGAAAAGTAATACCACGTCCAAATACAGTAGAAGATATTTTTTCTAATGAAGAACAACTAACGGCATTTACTAGATACGTAAAAGGTACTATGGGTAGTGCGGCAGCTAGTAGTATACCAACTCTTTTATTATCTACTTTTGGTGCTGGTGTGGGATTCTTAGCAGGCGGCCCTGTAGGAGCAGCTGGTGGAGCAAGTGCAGGTGCAATAATATCTGGTTATATGTTTGGTGTTGGAGAAAATTATTTAGCACAAGCAGAAGAAACAGATGATCCAAATCTTGCAATAGCATTGGCTTTAGGTATACCATATGCCGCCGCAGAGAGATTGGGTATTGGTGGAGTCGTACCTTCTTTAGTCAGAACATTAGGTAAAAAAGGTGCAGTAAATGCTATGAAAAAACCTGGTGGTATGTTGCATGAAATTGAGAAAGCGATACCAGGAAAAGGAATTGCAAAAGTAGGTGGTGAATTAGGTAAAGGCATGCTTAAGACTGGTAGTCAAGAAGCATTAGCAGAAGCAATACAAGAAACAGTTACAACAACAGCAGGTGGTTTAGAAGCAGGCAAAAGCTTTGAAGAACTGTACGGAAATAAAGACTTTGCAAAACAATTGGGTGAAGCGGCCGCAGCTGGTTTCTTTGGTGGTTTTGGTTTTGGTGTTGTCAACCCAGCACTTAAACAGATAAAAGAATTAGGCAACCAACGTGGTGTTAAGAAAAATATAAAAGGAGCTGGCGGAACTTATGACTTAGATGATTACGATGGTAGTGATACAAACAGAGCTATTTTTGAGAATACACTAGATCCAAATTTAAAAATAGGTAGTATAGTAACTTTAAAAGGTGCGTATGAACCTGACATTAAAAATAAACAAACACCTTTATTTGGAAAGCAACCTAAATTTAAAGTATTAGGTACAACAATAATAGATGACAAAGCACAGTTTGTTTTACAATCTAGAGATTTAGAAGCCGCTGTATCTATAATCCCAGTAGATCAAGTTAATGATTTAACTGTTGTAACAGAAGAAGGTCTTGGTGGCGGTGACCGTGCAGAAAACTTTACATATACACAAGAAGCTGAAAATCAGCAAGACGCAAACAAACAACAAAGCACTTCTTTTAAAAAGAATAAAGAATTATTATTACAAACGGGCCACCTAAACAACAAAACAAATACTGAAGCCGAAACATTTCTAGGTGGTAAAGATAAGATTATAGAAGATGTAGTAAATGAGATTGAAGTACAAAGAGAAAATCAAAAAGATAGTACAACAGATGAAGGGCCTGTTGATTTTGTAGATAACGTATTTAAGAAGTACGATGCATTTTCGGGTGCCCCCCTTAGAGAAGCGGTGGCAAAAGACTATAATTATTGGTTGCAAGAAACATTGAACAGAGAAGCAGAAGGTACTGCGCAAGAAAATAAATTAACAGCAGATGAACGAAAAACTTTAGATGAATTAGGTTACTGGGGAGAACGTGGTCAAAATCACATTGATGGTTTAGTTCAAAACGTTACGACTAAAAATAAAACTAGAACAGAAGGACGTGCAGAGTTAGAAAGAATTATTAACTCCGCTCAAACAGAAAAACCAGAAAGATTTAATACCTTGTCAGGTACTCAAGGGGGGCCAGTTGAGGTTGAGCGTATTGTTGGTGAAAAAGTAAGAACTAATCAACCAGTCAGTGCTGAAGAAAGAGCTAGCTTAACAGGTGAAAGATTAATCAATGTAATTAAATACAACCCGCGTACATACACAGAAAGCTCTACATTTGAAGATTTATATGATGTACCACTACAAACTAGAATAAGAGATGCAGTTCAATTAGCGCAACATTTGGATTCACAAGGTTGGAAAAATAAAGCAATAAACAGCAAACATATGAAAGCAGCTATTGCAGCTCACAACCGTACTATAGCAACAGCTAAGTTTCAATATGGTATATTAAGTAAAAGTTACAAACAAGCAGTACAAGCTAAAAAGAATTTTGTAAATCAAGAGAATCATATATTAGCAAATCCATTTGCACCTGCAGGAACTTTCTCATTAATACCTATCTTAAGTCCAAAAGCTATTAGGCAAGCACAAAGAGAATTACAAAATTTAAGAGCAGATACTAGATCACGTTCTACCGACCCAAATGTCAGCGGGCCAATCTTACAGCAAATAGAAGCTTATCAACACATAATAGATCACACACCTTTTGCGCGTAAACAATTAAATGACTTGTTGCAAAGCATGAGTTTAGAACCTATTATTGATTGGGAAACATTTACTCTTTCTAAACTAAAAGGTTCTCTCACATCTTATATTAAGAAAGTAAATAGAAAACGAGCAGAAGTTAAGAAAACTCCTATTAAAAGTTTCATAACTATGCTTCAAGCTGATGAATCTGGTGGTAACAATCCAATTCGTACTCAAGCATCTGATGAAATAAGACTAGCAGTTGCATATAGTTTTAGACAACTATTGGATGGGTTGGGTCTACCGAATGTAGATTTAGCCGTTACAAAAAGTTTGGCAGGATTAGGAGCAAAGGGTGCTTTTCAAAAACCTAGTAAAAAAGGGGAAATACTAGCACAAGAAATTATTATAGAAAAAGAAACATCATTGTATCAAACTACAGATTTGTTAACTCAAGATATGAGATTAATAAGTGTAGCTTTTGATTTTGATGCATTTCAAACTGCTTTACAAAAAGGTGATTCAGAAGGTGCTGGCATGTTAGTGGGTCTGGCAAGACATACTTTAAATCATGAAGCCATACATGCATTATATGAAGCAGGAGCTTTTACTGAAACAGAATGGCAAACATTAACTAAAATAGCAAAAGAAAAATTTATACCAACATACCTACCAGCTGGATCTGCTACACGACAACATTACGAAGCTAAATTTAAAGAAGAATCATTAGCAGGAGAAAGAGGCACTCAGACAATAGAAGATTTACTAGTAGAAGAAGCAATAGCAATGGCGTTTGCTGATCATACTATTCAAGGTGTAGATGTATTTGCAGATGAAAATAAACAAACAGAAAATGTAATTGCTGCAATTTTTAGAAAATTAAAAGCTATATTATTATCATTAGTTTATGGTTTAAAATCTTCAAATTTAAACAGTCCTTTAGATATTTTTAATAATATCCAAGCAGGTATTGTGGGAGAAAGAATTAAAACAGAAAATAAAGCTGTAGATATGGCAATTCATAAAGACATAAATAAGATGACTTTATCAGCTTTTAATGGTGATATAGTTATGGCTAATAAAATAGTTGATAGTGAAGTTAATACAGCAATAGCTCAAGAAATATATACTAACTTTCTAGGTCAGATAATTAAACCTGGAAAATTTGATGTTGATTTACGTTTTTCTATGGATTTAAATAAAATTAGATGGTCAAAAAATGCAGAAGCAATGGGAGGATCAGCCATACTTGACCCATACACTGCTATGTATGTACCAATGTCAGCAGAACAATACTTAAGTTTAGCAGCTTATCAAAATTTTAAAAATAATTCAAGCGTCAAATCAATTTCAGCAATTACCAAAGGTGTTGCACAAGGCAAGGCTGTAGCTGCGCCTATGTTAGAAATTAATATTAGTACTAAAACTAATACAGGACGTGTAATAAGTCATGAAGGTAGACATAGGTCTTTTGTTACTAAAACTATACATGGAGGTCAAACTGTTATGCCCGTAGCTGTGGTTTTTAAAATAGATGATGTTATAGTAAAAGACAACCCACAAGGCAGACAAGACCCTGTTAATAAAAAAATAATTGCAGATTTTATTGAAAAAGGAACTTTGTTTCCACAAGGTTCTTTTGGAACAGAAATAAGAGAGGCAGGTAATATAGTAACAGCAGATAACATTACTAGCTTTCCTGAAATTCAAAGAGCATATCCATACATACAACCAACTGTAAAACCTTCTACAGTAATTAATAAAGTATTTCAAGAGTATGAAACTACAGATACTGGTGATTACAGATTTACAAAAGAATATAACAACGAAGACAATTTGTCTATAGCAATGTTTAGTTTAGGGACAGCCGCGGACTTTGAAGGTCAACAGAACAGACAAGAAAATAGAAATACTGAAAGACAGATAACTAAAAATGTGCAAAAAGATAAAGAAATTTTTGAAGGCCCTTTTGCAAATTACGAAAAAATGACAGCTTTTTCAAAAATATTAGGGCATGCAAGAACTTGGGCTAAGAATCCAAATACACCTTTTTACAAATTATATGGCGCGGTTATGAATCGCTTAAGTAAAGCTAGAGAAATACAAGCTTCCATGACTAATTTATTAAGACGAAGATATTTAGAAGTTAAGAAAGACCCATACATGGCACAGCTGTTAAACAAAGCGCATATGATAAGTCAAATGACTGGTCAACGTGTTAAGAAAAACGAGCGTGGAGAATTAATATTTGTAGCCCCAAGAGACAGCAGTGATAAAAACGGAACTGTTAAACAAGGAGAGATGGTTGTATTAACAGGTGATGTTGCGGGGGCATTTGCGGATTACGAATCTGTTATTTTTGCCTTAGCTGATGAATTTTTAGCATCTGAAATAGCTAGAGAGCATGTACCGAGTTTATTGTCTGCTTTAGATTTGCTACGTAGATTCTTTCCTAGATTACCAGAACTACAAACAATGTTTAATTTTGAAGGTTTAACCGAAGAAGAAATATCGTTTAGATTGGAAAGATTAAGCCCAGAGCAGATCCGATTCATACACCAACAAGTATCTAATATAATGATGATGCGAACATCTATGGATGGTACTGTGGCAGAAGAAATAAACATTTTATTAGGTAATGAAACATCAGGTTTAAACAAATTAAAAACAACCGCTAATATTGTAGAGGGTAGAAAGCAATTCCACTATGCCCCCCTTGCACGATTTGGTGACATTTACATATCTGTAAAACAACTAATTGATAAGAAAAATAGTAAAGGAGAAATCAAACAAGTAGAACAACTTTTAGATTATCAACAATTTGAAACTAACGGAGAAGCACAAGAAGCTTATAGAAAATTACGTATAAAGTATCCCAATGCTACAGTAAGTAGACCAGCAAAACACACAATTCAAGAAGTTAGAGCTATGTTTAACAGTTTAGAAAAAGCACCTGGGTTGGAATT
>Ga0098055_1002238_pt1 | contig 10089 bp, 12 predicted proteins | sample 17_taG_FD_75107 | JGI IMG/M metagenome (GOLD analysis project Ga0098055, IMG submission 75107) | Marine viral communities from the Subarctic Pacific Ocean - 17_ETSP_OMZ_AT15314 metaG | ecosystem: Environmental > Aquatic > Marine > Oceanic | place: Pacific Ocean | collected 2015-01-18 | reverse complement strand
TTTAAATATTTTAAAAATTGTTGTGGTTTTATTTTAAGCCATTTTTTATTACTATAAACTTTTGTTACAAAACATAGATGTAATGGTACATCAATTTCTTCATCTCTAAATTTATGTTCAACTTTTAAAATTGCACCAATTCTTCCTGATTCTTCCCAAGCATTAATTATTCTTTCTAACATTATTTTTTGTCCCATTGGAATATCTGTTGCTATAAATTTCATTTCAATTAAAAATAAATATTTATTATCAAATTCTAAGACTCCATCTATATCACTTGGATGTATAGCACGATTTTGTACACCTGTGAAATCCATTGATTGCTTTATTCTTTTACTATTTTTAATTAAACTCATATTTTGCATTTTATCTAATATTATTAAATCAAAAATCATTTTGTATTAAATTCATAGTCTTTAGCAAATTTAGCCCTAAACATATCAATATATTTTACACCATCTTTATTTTTTTTACGCAGCTTTAATATTGAAAAAAAGTTTTCTTTCCAAAAATCATCTGACCTAACTTTTTTAACTATATAATAAATTGCTCTCATATCATAATTATCTATTCTTTCAAGTTTATCTAAACAAATTTTCCAATTTTTAATATCAACCGCTGTTCTTGGTTGAACAGCTAATGGGAATAAATTTATAATATGTGAAAAAGATTTTTCAATTAGCTCATTATATATTAACTCTTTATTATTAGTAATAGTATTATTACTATTATCTTTTAACTTTTCTTTATGGGGTGTTAAAGAAATATTAGATACCTCTTTAACATTACTTATATAGATATTTCTTGATTCAATTTCTTTAGAATTATATTTATAAGTAAAAGAAACTTTAATATATTTTTTTTCTTTTAATTGATTTATCCATTTAGAAATTGATACAGTAGACACTTGATAAAGCTCTGAAAAATATTTATTAGTAGCATAACAATAACCTTTATCATTACTCAAAGCAGTAAGTTCGCCAAACATTAATTTAGCATTAGGTGTTAAATCTTTGTCATATCTAACGTAGGCAGGAATTACTGCATAATATGTTCTTTTCATAATTCTTCATCTGTTATTCTTTTTAATTCACTAATAAAACTAATTAATTTTGTATACATAATTACAATATCTTCAAAAGAAATATATGAATCCTCATAAACTATAAAAATTGATTCAAGTAATATATCAAATTCAGCTAATGTTAATTTGCCAACATAATCAAAATCACTTTCTAATAATTTAGTGTTATTCGTATATTTTAATCTTTGTCTTTTTTCATTCCAAAAAAGCATTTTTTTTTGCATAATAATTATTTAAAATATTCATCTATTATCTGAATAGTTTTTTCATAATCATTAAGCCAATGACATTCCCAATTTCCTCTTTTTAAACTTTCTAATGCTTCGAATTGATTTTTAGTTGGTTTATTATATCCTACTTTTAACTCGATTGCTAAACCACATTTGCCTTTTTTATTTTGATGAAAAATTAATATATCAGGTATCCCTCTTTTACCACCTAAATATTTAAATTTAAATTGCATAAAAGGTGTGCGTTTACCCTCGTTAGGTACGTGAATCGAATAGACATCAGGATATTTAGTCTGTAAATATGTCATTACTTTGTTTTGTAATATATCTTCTTTTCCTAAATATTTTACAAAAGGGTTGTTCATAATTTTTACCACATCAATACATTTATACTTTAAAGTTAAATAATTTTCTTTAGTAATTGCATCATACCTAATTAAGTCCTCTAATCTTTGCGCACCAACTATTACAGTTGAATGGTCAACATTCACAATATCACCTATTGTTTGCACAGGTTCAGATAATAATTCTCTACAAATTTTATAATACATTTTACGAGCATCAGCATATTTACGTACTCTAGTTTTTTTTGATATATCAATATCAAAATGCTTATCACAAGCCTTTTTAATTTTAATTATATCTCTCATATTATAATCGCCCCATCATTAGTTTTATCATAGCCTTCAAAATAAGTTATTTTGTTTTCAGTAACATATTTTTTCCATAGTCTAAATGCTTTTTTCCAACCATCTCTACCAACAGTAATCATATCTTCACTTAAAGCATAATGTTGTACTGTATAAGGTGGATTAGTTTCACAAGCTATAAATCTAAATTTCTTAGGGTCATACCCTAACATATCGCAATAAAATACTGCTTGTACCATATATGAAAATTTCCATATTGTGTTTTTAAATTCCCTTGGTGAACTATCTTGACAAGTTTTTATATCACTTATCCAATCTTCACCCATACAATCAGGTCTAACTCTTACAGGGATGCCTTCATAAGTTCCATAATGACTTATTTCATATTTACCTTGTGTAAAAAATAATGCATCTTCATAATCATTTATATTAGTATATAGTTTCATTAATATTTTATATTGGTCATTTGATACATTTTCTTTTCCAATATTTTTATTTATTAATACTTTTTTTAATTCTTTATCTTCTTTTTTTCTCATATCTAATTTAGGTAATACAAAATATTCTTCTTCAAATTTTTGTAAACCTTCATATAATAAAATATGAGCTGCATTACCTAAATCCATTGCAGGTGTTTTTTTAAATTCTTTATTTAAATAATGATATATTGACCTTTTATAAATTAATTTCAGACCACTTGCTGAAATGCAATCTTTTGAATGATAATCTGTAATATTATCTTCAACTCTTTTTAAATTCTCTATTTTCATTTCCATCTTTATTAAATTTATTTTTAGTTATTTCTTTAAATCGTTTTATAATTAAATTTTTACCCTGTATGATTAAGTTTTTTTTTTCAAGTTCATCTTGCAATGTTTTAATCATAATATCTTTAAATTCTAAATTTTGTTTTTCTCCTTGTGTCATAATTATTTATATTAAAAAAGGGTGCCGTAGCACCCCTTATGTTAAAATGGCAAATCATCTTCTGTGCCTTGCCCTACTGGTATTGATTCGGTTTGTTTTTCACCGACATCAACTTTCCAACCAATAATAGATGTAAAATATTTTGTTATTTTAGTTTCAGGATTTTCCCAACCTCTACCATTAATATTAATTCCTACTGTAATATAATCTCCGACCTTTAGATTATTTATTAACGAAATTTTATCTTTAATAAACTCAATCTCAATATCGTTAGAATACTTTTCATCAGTAGTTATTACTATTGACTTTTTAGTAAATGTATCTTTAAAGTTTTGTACATCACCAATTAATTTAACTATTCCTTTTAATTCCATATAATTTTAACTTTTAATATTATAACTTGAAACTTCTTTAGTTTCTTCTTTTTTGAAAGAATCACTTTCATCTTCCCCAAAAACTCCTAACTCATAAAAGCCGGTTAGTTTTAGTATAACTCGGGACATTGCCCTCTTTTCTGCCATAGCTAATGGATAAGGATTTTTATTATTCTTATTATTAGCCTCACCATAAGATTCAACATAATTGTCACCTAAAGTTGCAGTTGCTTTTACTGCTGCAGAAATTCCAGGCTGATATTCGATTTCACTGAATTGTATTTTTATTTTTGCAATTCCTTGAACTTTATCAATACCTGTTCTTGTAATAATTGGCGTTGTTATACTGCCAAATTTTAATTCAAATATATCTTCTCTAGAAAGCTGATATTTTGCGTAAAGACTTTTTAGCCTTTCCCTCTTTGTTGTTTGCATTTTCTTTTTCTTTTATTTCTTTTAATATATTAATTATGTCAATTTGAAATCCTAACTCTAGTAATTTACTTAAATCTTTTAAAGTTAATTTTTCAGGATTTAACACCTTACTATTTAATGTAGGCATAGTCATATCTAATTTACTTGCTACAAAAGTTTTTTGAAGTTTTAAATTCTCTAAACTTGTTATAAAATCTATTCTAAATTTATTCATACATATTGATTTACCATTTACCTAAAGGACATTTTGCACTTGGTGCTAATGTTTTTGGTGGAATTGCACAACCACAACCATTTTTTATTTCTTTTGATTGTAAATGTTCACCACTTTTGTTAGGATTACAAATATGACCTGAACGAATTTCGCAGACATCACAAATAAGTAATCTTGTTTTAGATAAGTGTACGATATCTTGGTCTAATGTTTTAAATTGTAATCTTGCCCAATTACCCCAACCCTCTAAAATTTCTTTAAGTAACATATATACAAATATAAAATTTATTTTTAATTAAAAAAAATATTTAATCTAATTTATAAGTGTCATAAGATATAACATCATCATCTGCATTAGGAATATGCATAATAATATTATAAGTGTTTTGTTTTACATTATATTCTAAACTATCTATAATACAACTGACTGGTTCTTGTAAAATTGTTGTTCCAAAGTTTACCCAAAGTTTATGATAAAAATAAATAGGAACTACATCAGAATCATCTTTATAAAACTCGCCTTCATATCGTTTTATTGGACTTCTATAATCATTAATAAATTCTTGTAATATACATTTATCTAAAGTGTTTTGTGTTAATGATAATGGTCTGTCTTTTCTAGCAAATGTTCCAAATATTGAGTTTGTATTTTGTAAATCAACTTCATTAGATAAAATTGTTTCTTCTTGTTTATATTCACCAGTAATATTATCATCTGCTACAGTTATATTACCATCTATAAATGAAAATATTGCACCTTTTCTTTTTGTATGCTGTCTTTTTTTTGCTGTAGTTTGTTGTGATATAGCCAAACCATCATAAATCATTTTAGGGTCTGTTAATCCTACTCCTTTTGTTGTTCGAAATAATTTTACTTCAATATGTGGATTTGTTTCTGCATCACTTAAACTACATTGTATTGTTGTACTAAACTTATTCCAAGAATCGAATTGTCTAATATCAATTTTTTTAAAAAATTTATCATCAGTAAAAGTTCCTGTCTCAAATTTGCTTTCTTCAAAATTATACATTTTGTTTATAGAACCATCATTAGTAGAATCTAAACCAACAGAAATATATTGTTGCACGTTAAACACAAAAAAACCTAACGTAAAAAAATAATAATTGTAGCTAATTTCTAAATCTTCACCACTAATTATTGGTGTGTCTGATAAAATATTTTTTATCATATAATTAGTTTTTTCAGCAGTATTTGGCACTACATTTTGTATTAGACAATAAATACCAGTTATTGGATTTATACCTGCAAATACTTGACTAGGCAGTGCAACTTCTGCTAATGCAGTATTATTTACAGAATTAATATCCCAATTAAAAGTTCCGTATCTAAAATTTGGATTTTTATTTAATAATTGTGTATCCTCTGATGTTGTCGTTTTTATTGCATCTCTTAATGGTCTTAAATACTCAACTGATAAATTTGAATTAATTGGTGATAGATTATTAGGTATTTGTTTTAATACATCTTTAGTTTGATTCAGTATTGATTTAGCAACACCATCTTTATCGTAAACAAAAAATTCAATGTTCTCCGTACCATTATCTTGTAATAATCTTGTTTGCTCTGTTCTAATTGTACCCATTTTACAAATTTACAATATTTGTTTAACAAGTTCATAATATTTAAACGAAGTCAATTTTGGGTTTATATTTAAATCATTAGGTGGAATTTTGCTTATATAGTTTGCTTTATAAAAAGCATTGTCTTTATTATTGTTAATACCTGCGTTATGGTATATAGAATTTTCACCCCACTTAACAATTGGTTCAGTTGCCCAAGTAAAATCTAATTCTTTTATAATTTTTGTTTTTCTATTTCTTTTCCATAAATTCCAAAGTACTGCCCACATATCAGCACACCAAATTTGTAGTGGGTGGTGTCTATCATTTTGTTCTACTTTTTTTATATTAAGTCTTACAACTTCATAAAATAAATTCTCACAATCTTTTTCTACTTCTTCCCAAAAAGTATAATCTATATTTTTTAAAATATATTGAGCACCACCTGAATTTTCTTCGTTTTGTTTTACTATTTCTTTATCAATATTTGCCACATTACACATTAAGTCTAAAACATCTTGACCTTTAGACAATATATAATTGTGTCCTATATAACTAATTGTATTACTTAAATAACAAGTTTGGTCACATCCACATAAATAATTATCTATTTCTAATGGTTTTGTTAATGCTATATCGCAATCGTGATACATGAAAGTTCCTTTATATAAATCAGGGTATTTATAAAAATGTTTTTTTAATGTATAAGGTCTTACACTTGAAATATATTTAATACTCTTTCTTGTATCTGGATAAAAATAAAAATTTACATTAGGATATTTATCTAATAAATAAAGACAAGGATTATCATCTAAAGATTTTACAGAAAAAACAATATCTATTTGTTCTTGATTTATGCCATTATTTACAAAACTATGTAACATAGTATCAACTTGCCACGAATAATAAATATTAGAAGGTTGGCAACAAATATATCTCATCTATTGTATAGCACCATCTGAACAACCTGGACAAGTTGCAGGTGATAAAGTATTTCCGTTCCAGAAGAATAATCCTTCACTTTTATGTTTTATAAAATTACCTGCACCAAGTATTGTAGAACAATTTGAATTTGTGTAAACTACAGTTGTTCCTAACAATGAAGTTGCATTGATATATATTGTAATTGCTTTACCACCACAACAAGCATTTAAAGCACTATTTGTAACATTTGCTTGTATAGCAATACAAGGTGCTTGTGTTGTAGTAGGTGCTTGTGTTGTTGTTGTGCTTATGTATGCTTGACAGGTTGGACAATCTGCAAAATCCAAGAAATTATCTACATCACCTCTTTCTCCTGCACCACCATCTTGTAATGATTTATAACATAATGTTCCATCTGTAATTACTGTCGGAAAATTATTAGATGTATTAAATACTTCTAAAATAACATCATCATCTGAACAATTAGCTTGTAAACCTTGATAAATTCTATAAAATATAGATGGTTGTGTAGTTGTTGTTGTTGGAACCACTACTTGTGTTGTTGTCGATATTCCTAAACAATCATCACAACTTAAAAAATCTAATTCGAATTTGTTAGTAGGCGTACAACCTAAATTAAAATTATCATCAGTTTGTAATGCACCTGTTCTGTCTATTAATGACCAACAATCACCAGTAGATTTTTGTTTAATATAATTTGGAAAATTTTCAGTATTATTTCCAATTATTTCTATTCTATCATCATTACACTTTAAATATCTTGCAAAAAATGTCATTGTAGGACAAGATTCAGATGGTGTAGGTTTTGGTGTTGTACAGCTTTGTGTAATTGTTCTTGTAGGATTTGCTGATGCAGGATATTCTTGAATAATTGTCCAACAATCATTTTGTGTATCATCTGAAATTGTAACTCTTTCTTCAATAGAAAATGCTGCATTATATACAACGAAATCTTCTTCATTTGTAATTTCATTTTTTACAACAAATGCTGATGGTGTTACTACATCTGTTTCACACTTATCTGCACTTGTTGAATTACACCCTATTGTATTTTCTAAATTAGTTCCATTCCAATATCTGTAATTAACTAAATCGCTTGATATATATTGATTGCCTGTTAAAAGTTCACTACAATTATCATTAATAAAAACTTTAGTTGTTTCTGTATTACTATAAAAATCACTTCCATTTATATATGCATCTCTTGATGTTGGTGTTTCACAACATAAATCTTTCGCAGTACTACTTCTGTATAATAAAATTTTAACACAAGTTTGTTCTACCGATTCTATTGGTTCAGTTGTATCATCCTGACAAGCACCTAATATTGATGGCAAACCTGCTAAACTTATTCTATAAGCACCAATCATTATAGTATAACATTCAGCAGAACTTGATGAAGTTGTAATATAAACATTATCTGTTCTCGAATCACCTGTATATGGAACATATTGTTTTGATGAATCAGATTGTTTTCTCAACTCCCAAGCATTCCAAGTATATTGTGTAATTGTAGTTCCAACTCCTTCACCTATGTTATTTTTTGCAAAAGGAGTTATAAAAAATGGTGTACCCACAGCTAAAGTTAAATTGAAAGGAGCGCTTGATGTATCAGCAACAAAGCCAAAAGAATCTGATAAATTTTGACCAGTAGCCACTATATATCTTGTGTTTAGTGTATAATTGTTTGCATTAGTACCAAAATAAAAACCATATTCAGTGACACTCGTTGTTCCTACGTTATCAACTTGACCTGCACAAGGAATAGAAGTGTTTGTAACATTATATCCATTAGGTTGTATAGATGTTAATTTAGGTGATTCAGGAGGAGGAGGAGTTACAACACCACCATCTGGTATATATTCTCTAACACCACCTGTTCCTTCAGTTGTTGCATTATTTTTAGCATAAGCCATTATATAATAAGTTATTCCTGAAATTAATGAAGTTTGTGTTGAAGTAAAAGTTGTTGATGTATCTGTTGAAACTATTTTAGGATTTGCTAATATAATTGGATTTGTGCCAAAATAAAAACCTCTTTCTATAATTGCCAAACCTTTATCACTAATTATTAATCCTCGAAGTTGTCCACTTGTTGATGTTGGATTTCCAATAGAAAGCGTTGTAACTTCAGGTATTAGTAAAGTGTTATCCTGTTCTTTATTTTCAACATCTTCAGATATAGTTAAATTACAAGCATCACAATCAATATAATTAGGTAAAATCAAAGCATCTAAATTAGCTTCTAAAGTAGTCGATTGAGTAAATTGATAACAAATTTCATCAGATTTAACCACTGTAGGAAATGATTGCCCTGTTTGTACTCTAAACAATTTTGTGTTTGTACTGTCACATTGTGTATATATAGCAAATATATATGTTGAATTATTACAAGTTGTACAATTAGTAAATGAAGGTAATCCTAAAATATCTACTACATTTGATGTTGTATTAGTTGATTGTGGATTAGACCAACAAATACTATTATAATTTAACGTACTTGGAAATGTTGTACCTACTTCACCTTTAAATACTTGTGTTGTTGAACTATCACAATCTGTATAAATTTTATATTCAAAATCAACTATATCCTTTTCTTTTATATTATTTTTTAAAGCACCGGAAATAGATGAATCATAATAATTACTATTTGAAACAATATACCAACTCGCATTCGCTTGGTAAATTCTTGAATTTGTTAATCTTAATATATTTTCTAATACTTTTTTTGATGATAATTTTGAAAAATTTTCTTGTAAAGCAAACTCGTTAATTAATATATCTTGAAATAAATTATTACGTTCTGTTTCAACAACACCTGATGGTGTTATTTTTCTTATGTTGTTTTGTATATATATATCAAAATCAAGACCTGTAAATGCTAATATTTTATGTATGTAATAAAAAGCTGAATCTAATAAAGTTTGTTCACCTGCTGCTACTTTTATCGAACCATCTGCATTTGTATTTATTCTTCCATCAGGTATTAGAAATGAATCAAGAGTACCTAAATTATCAATTGCTCGTAAACTTATATCAAAAGGTTTTGATTGAATTATTTCTGTAAAAGTATCCGCAACTAAAAACCCTTCCCAATAAATTTGAAATATTGTACCTTCTGCCCAATTATAATCTGTTGCTTCCCAATTTGTATCTGCAAGTTGCCAAAGTGGTGAATTAATATCTGCTGCTTCATCTTCAACACCAATATTAACACGAATTTTATATTCTCTTTCATCAAAATTTATAAATTCATCATAGGAAATATTGTCAGTTGTTTTAATATTTAAAACACAGGAAGAACCAATGATAGGATTATAAAAGTCATCATCATTAGTATATTTTATAACAACAGGATTATCAGTACCAACAATAGCATTTACATCACCTACATAATTTTTTTTAAGTATCTGTACACTTCTTTTGTTGCCCTTGACATCGGAAAAATCAAGTTCATATTTAACACCGTAAGCCATTATTTAAATCTGTTTCTGTTTCTTTCTGCTCTTTGTAATGCTACAACTAAATCTTGTCCTCTAACTACAAATTCACCTGATAAGTTTTGAGAACCATTTGAACTTATCATACTTTTTAATTTATCTAATGGTGCTACAACCTCTGGATTGTGTCTTGCACCTGCATATTCTCC
>Ga0098055_1002232_pt1 | contig 10105 bp, 19 predicted proteins | sample 17_taG_FD_75107 | JGI IMG/M metagenome (GOLD analysis project Ga0098055, IMG submission 75107) | Marine viral communities from the Subarctic Pacific Ocean - 17_ETSP_OMZ_AT15314 metaG | ecosystem: Environmental > Aquatic > Marine > Oceanic | place: Pacific Ocean | collected 2015-01-18 | reverse complement strand
TAATTAGGGAAGGTGGCAGGTAGCATCATATTTAGTGATGTGAAGAACTCTATCGGTCTGTTAGTGATTGGAGTTCCCGACAGCGCAATGATACCCTGCTTACCTTGAGCCAACTTTAGCGCGGCTATGGTTGTCTTTGTCTTTGGGTTCTTAATTCTGTGAACCTCATCAAAGATGATACAATCATAATCCCACGACATGAGTTGGTCAAGACGGTCATTCAAAATATGATAGTTGATAATATGAAAGCGCGCGTTCTCAATGATTCCTTCCCTACCGCTGATAATGTGTGTCATATATGCGTCGTTATGTATCCACTTACGAATCTCGTTATCCCAATTGTGTTTGACAATAGATGGACAAACGATTAACACATGCTGATAGTCCGCCATCTCAACACATGCAAGAGCCTGTAATGATTTACCAAGACCCATCTCGTCAGCGATTAGAATACGCTCCCTTCCACCTGTCATATACATGATGGGGGCGACGCGTTGATATGGTCGCATTGATGTGAACGGTTCTTCATTAGGTAATTCAATTTCACTTTCAACTGCGCTTGATAGTTCAACTCGTTGTAGTGTTGCTTCGTGAGAAGATTGCACTTGAGGACATTCTTCAATAGCATCAGCCAATGGTGCGAAGTGTGGTCGGACAGCGTTAGCGACAGCAATAGCCGTGTTGATAGGTATAACCCAAGACTTAGTTTTGTTGACCCACTTAGCACTACCAACTGCCCCATCTTTCAATGCCGCGTTGATGTCTTGCCAGTTTGGTTGAAAATCCCAAGCGAGGACAATGTTATCCGGTGCAGAATAATGAGCCGTCGCTTCTCCAACAGGTGTCTCTATTGCATCTTCATCGTATTCTAAACCATCGACGGTGATGTCATGTTCAGCAAGAAAGGTAAGAGCCTTCTCAATTACATCAGCGCGGTCTTGAATTGTCCATAGACCTTTTGCACCATTCCATGAGAATTGAGGCCAACCCATGTGTTCTTTCATAGCGTCTTTCAGTTCAAATGGTATTTTGTTAAGTGCGATACGCGCACCGTAGTTATCAGTATATCTTTCAAATGTTATATTCATTGTTCATCACCTTCTTCTAAACCACAGATATTACAAACTGCGCCTGTCATAGTCATAGAGTAATCAGTATGTGAACATACCTTTTGTAGTTCTTCACGCAACCGCTTGACTTCTGTTAAGAGAAGTGGTGCGTCTGCGATGAGTGTCTTGTCCATGTCATTCAATCTGTGTGTGATACAATCGTAATATGGTCGCCATCCATTATCTTTAGCGCATGTAGGGCATCCCCGTTCACTTGTTTCCCATATAGTCGAGCCATCGGAGGTAAGATAGACTCCCTCATCGTCTTCGCCAAACTTCCACGGCGCAACTGAATGTCCTTCGTATTTGTCTGTGTCAATCATTCTTTCACCGTCCTTAACACTTTAATTTTCATTCTAAATAATCCAATTAGGATATTCAACTCTTGAATATCCAATTCTTTACTCATTCCTAATATTTCGTTTATCATTCAATCATCTCCTTATTTTCAGCGCAAGTGTTGTGAGGCCCACAATACCAAGCGGGAATCCACATTCCTTTGTTCACCACATTTTTTGTAGTTCCACAACATACACATCTTTTGTCTGTGTCAATCATTCTTCCTCGCCTCCTTCATTTTCAAATGCGTATTCTGTATAATCTTCTCCGACCTTGACTCGATACCAATGCACCGGACAACTCTTCAACCATTCGTGAAACTCTTCACTCATTTTACTAATCATTCTTCCTCGCCTCCTTCGGATAGGTAGTCGCTCAATACAATATCATCATCTTCACTCATTAGCGTAAGTGGCGGTTGAGGGTGATTCAGTAAGGCATCAATTTGAACATGACTCTTCTTACATATCAACCTAATACGGTTGGCCTTCATTTTATCATGGCTCAAATCAACCTCAACAACACTCCAAAGGTAGCCATTTTCTTGACATTCGGCTATCGCTTGTAATTCTTTTGCGCGTGCCGCCATTCTGTTCGCTTCTCTCATCATTTCTTCTTGTTTTATTTTCAGTTTTTCTATTGCTTTATTTGCTTTCATTCTCTCATCTCCTTCCAGTATTCAACTATATATTCGTTGAGCATTCTTCGGTCAAAACCTTCCAGTCGCGACCATACTAATTCATCAGTAGTCATTTGTATGGTATCTATGCCATGCTCTTTGAGAACATGTGCTTCTTGACTCGCAAAATCTATGAGTGCTTTGTGGTCTTTCATCAAAAGATATAGTTGCGATTGTAAATTGCGTGTGCTATTACCATTACCTGTTTCATCTATGAAATCATCACACATCTTTTCAAATGCTTCGTCGCAAGTATCCGACGCGCATTCAATAAACGGTGTATCTTTACCATAACTACCTGTTGGTATTCCACCACAAGACGCGCATAGTTCAAAGTGTTCAGCCAAAGCCTTCCAATCATATTCTTCGTATCGTATCAATTCAATTATTTGTCTAACTAATTTACTCATTCTTCTTCACCTCCGTATAACTTTGGTTCGTGGTCAGCCCACATCAAGTGTTCTCTTGTGCGCTCATAGTAAGCGCGGTTTGAATCAATGTCTTCCATAGTTAACTTCCTCACCGACTTCATCACGGAGTAATCTGTGTTGTCGGTTAAATAGAAGTTTCCAAATAGAGTTAGTTGTCTATGTGGTAGCATTTTATCAATGCGAGATGCGACTTCACTAAGGCTCTTAAGCATATCTTGGTAGTCTTTCATCTTATGTTCTTTACCCCACTTGATTGTAGCGGCCAAAGTGTATCTGTATAACCATCTTGCATTATCAGCAGACACAACAGCCCAACGGATAAGCGGGTGCTTCTTCATAGGCTCAATACCTATTCCTTCAATGTCTTGACCTTGTTCTTCAAATGCTGAAACTATGATACGCGCACCATCAAAAGCCGCGCTCTCGCAATCAAGCCAACATAGTCTGTTCGCACTTTGAACGGGGTTCTTATCAAGCAACCAAAATGTCATTCTTCCACCTCCACACATTGTCCATTACATAGACATTCTCGCCCCGCTTCGTGGGTATCAATGGTAGTCCATTTGTTTGATGTAGGAACACCGTCAATCATCTCCCAATGGGTATGATATGATAAGCGCGCACCAAGTTTAGGCGACCATTCACACACCATAGCGATGTAGTAGTCCATCGCGTCTTCCCATTCTTCAAACTCTTCCTCACCAATCTTCATGTTGTCCTCGTCTAATTGAGCAACAGTCCATTGTTCGTAAGGCACATATTGTCCTGTTTCGGGTATAAACACTTTCATGTATTCAGTCTTCTTTTTATTTATATTCATTTGGTTTTTCATATTTATTTCTCCTTTGTTTGTTCCCACCAGTAAGGGGCGGGTGTTCCTTTTTCCCACTTGGCAAACCTCCGTTTGTCAATGGAATAGTAAGCGCGGTATGCTTCAACTGCGCTGTATTGTTCTTCATCATACAAGAAAGGGTATAGTTCTTTGTTGAATGCGCGAGCAAACGGTGTAAGTCTGCCAACAGGTATGATATTGTAATGATGTTGCATTTGAGTAATCGCATCACTACAAGCATGATTTTTACCAAAACGCATCATGTATTCAACTGATAGCGCGAGGCCATGTTCAACCAACCACAAGAAGTTCATCTGTGATACAGACGACCATATAGTGCATGGGTGATTGTGATAGCCCCCCTTGTATGGGCGGTTAGTAGTTTTCGCAATAGGCATCATATCATCAGTAGCACCATGGCGACGCAACGCGCTTGCTAACATCTGCGCTGTTTCAACTACCATCTTTGGTATGTGTTTGTCGCACATCATCTGCGCGGCGGTAATAGGGTTCTCATCTAATACAAATATGTTCATTCTTCTTCACCGATTTTATCCTTCATTGCTTTCGCACCTTCTTCCATTAGCGCGTCTTGATTATCATTCATCATCTTGAGCATGGCTTGACCTGCTTCACTTGAATAGAATGGGTTCTCATAAACCATAACTCTATCCCAGTCAATATCTTTAGATGGTATTGATTCACTTGAAACAAAAGACGCACCATCATCATCAACACCAAGTAAGCGCGTCATGATAGGTGAGTGGTCTGCACCTAAACTCATTCGCTTGTCACCTTGAGGTCTGTTGAATGGTAGTGTGATTATCTCTTTACAATCTCTTCGTGTAAAACATATCCAACGCGCTGATGTTTCTTCATCTGTTGAACAATATACTTCACCGAACCTTGCTTTGATTCCTGTCATCAAGATTGATGTTAAGTTTTCTTTAGGTGTCGCGTGGTAGTATCTTGTCATGCTTTTGCCTCCTTCAATATATCATTCATGAAATCGCGCAAGTCCATTTTCTCATCTGTATCCTCATCAACATCAAAATCTCCCGCACCACACCACATACTCAATGCTATCCATGCGTGAGCATAGGTGTTATCTTTGCGTAGTCGTTCAAGAGTTTCACTTACACCATAGGGTGGGCGTGGACATACAAGTTCGTCTGTCTTAGCGTCTGTGTATGTTCCGCTATCTCCCCATGCTATCTCCGATACTTCCGCTATGAAAGTATCATAGTCTTCATTGTCGTCAAACTCTATCAATTCTATTTGTCTTATTCCGTGTTTATCATCTGTGTATCTATACATTATTCTTCACTCTCCTTTTCTGCTTGGCGCGCTTCCCACCATGCGTTGCCTTCGTTAGCAATCTTCAACTGCGCATCTCTAACTAATTGACCATTACCAAAGTCAAGCGGGGGTAGTTGTCCGCCAATGATACCTCCGTGTTCATTGATAAGTTCTAACACTTCGCTTGGTGTGACCCATCCTTGAATTTCTCCATTGTTGTAATGTTCGGGGTCGTTAGGGTAGTTTATCAGTATCTCGACCGAGCCATAAGCGTAAGCCGCGTCACTCTTAGGTGAGCAGTAGTGTGTGCTTGATGCTTGAACGCTGATGATTGTTCCGTCTGTGCATAGTATAGGTGTTCGCATCTTACCACAACTCCTTTTCTATCTCATCAAGTTCTATGACAGACGCATGATTGAAATGTGTATCCGAGTCATTAACAACAGGTGCTAACAAGAACAACCAATCACCACAAGGCGATAACATTCTAATGATACTATTCTTATCTCCACCATAGATAGTCAAACTATCATCAGCGCGTCTGTAATGCTTAGTGAATAGTCTTAGTTTCTTACTATCAAAAATACTCTTACCAATCATGACATCATCTTTGAGCATAGGTTTTAATTCGCGCACAAGAATCTTCCCAAGTAGTATAGGTGTCTGTTCAAAATACTTTTTATTAGCATCACTATCAACAGCATAACCGTATTCAAGTAAGAGATTCATTTGCGCTTTAGGTTTGATGGGTATAACAGACGCACAATGTATGTTATCAATCAAACCACTAATGTTATCTGTCGTGCTTATGTCAAAATCATTCAACCATTTCTTTGTATCTATTCTCATACTTCTTCACCTCTTTCAATCAATGTTTCAATAAGGTATGCTTCACCGAACTTTTCTATCATCAAGTCAAGATGGTATCGCAACCGCTTGACTTCTGCGAGAAGCAGTGGTGCGTCTGCTATGAGTTGCGCGTCAATATCTTTCTTCTCATCATGAAGTAAAGTGTGCATGGGCTTACTGTTTTTCACATGAAGAACTTTCAATGCGCCCTTCTCCCACGCCCATTGTCCTTCTGTATGTCCTTCGTATTTGTCTGTATCAATCATTCGTATTCCTCCATTGTTTGTTTTAATTCAAGTCTTTCATCTTCTGTCATCTTTCCTTCTTGCGCAACGCTAAACCAACCACAAGTCCAACATTCTAAGTTGTGGTAAGGTGGTCTTGTGCTAACATTATTCAAGCAAGTGTTCGCACCGCATTCGGGGCATTCATTAACATAACTGTTAGTTGACATCAGTATTCCTCCTCATCTTCTTCGGGGTGGCATTCAACACAAACTGTTTCACCATCGTTGTTAGACCATGTATCATTTATCATACGCCACTCACCGCAACCATCACATTCAAGATGTCCACCGTTAGCAAACTGTGTATTACCATCAAGGGTTAGTGTGATATGCGGGAAGTTGTTTGTGTCTATGTCAAAGACAGGTCGTAGTCGCGAGCGAACTATATGTCCACTTCGTATATTCTCATCATCAACAATACGCGCAGGTAATACAGAAACTAATCCAGCATCAACAGCAAACTTACGACCATGAACATTGAATGAACCATCGCCACCAAGCCCACTGTTATAGACATAACATTGATTACCCATAAATTCAAACTCGATACCAGTTCCTTCCAGCGCATCATGTGAGAACTTACTTACTTTATCACAAAAATCTCCCCAAAGGTAATCGTTGATTGCATAGCATGGGTCGCCAATATACCATTCGGGTCGCGGGTCGTGGATAGTGTCAGTAAATAATTCAATGATAGCATCTTCATCGAAGGACATTATTTCAGCATAGTGTTGTCTGCCTTCTGCGAGTTCATCATACTCGCCATCGCTTGTTAGTTTAACACCATCAACGCAACGATACAATGCCATGTAGCAAGCAACAATGATGTAGTCGTATGGCTTACGCGCTGTCTTGGTAAAAGTATAGTAAGTATCTTTCTTACTTAACCATTCTTGTGCTTTAGGTTCGCGTGGTATAACAAACCATTCATGGTTGCCCTTCACTTGAATGAGGTCAGCAGTAAGGTTCACTTCTTTATCTTCCCAATCATCGCCAAGAGTTAATAGTAAAATGTCTTGCTGTAAGGCTGTCCATTCATCATCGTCAATTCTGCCAGCAGGTATGTAAGCAGTGTGTGTATATCCCATTACTCAAAACCCCCTGTGTTTGCATTGAAGTTGACAAGCCTATTACTGTAATTAGGTTTGAGCATATTCATAGGAACAGTCCAGCGCGCACCACTATCGTTAGCGATAACCTTACACTTAGTCCTGTTCACTTTCAATATTCTTCCATCAACTCTCTTGTTGTTTCTATGTGAAATCCAATACACTTCATCACCTTCGTTGAGTTGTTCCTTCATCATCTTAGCCGCGAGTTTTCTCTTGTGCTTGATAACATGGACAACATTCTCATTGAGTTCGCGTAGTTCTTCCATACTCATGTCGTGCAAATCTCCTATTGATACCATCAAGCATCCCTCCTTCCAGCGTGTGGTAGGTCGATGCTTTTGATAGGCCAAACATTCTTGATGCTATTCAATTCACTCTCGCTAAAGTATCCCCATTCGGGATAAGTTCCTTGAACATATCCAAAGTGGTATCCATCCTCATTAAGTTCAGTCGCGAACCAATACCAACCAGTCCATGACTCCCAACCTTTCATTACTTTCTTGTCTTCACCAAAAGCGCGTAGGTATAGTTCTCCTTCAATTGTAATCAATTCAGTCATTGGTCCACCACCCAATCACCTGCTCCGCGCTTTCTGTTTTCAGCGGTAGCAACATTCGCATTCATGAAGTTCTGCAAACCAATCTTATCTGTGTCGCCCCAATCATTGCGTTGGAATCTGTAAAACTCTTCTCTATCCATACCCCAAGGTGCGTCGTATAGCATACCTTTGTCAGCGTCAAAGATAGTTGGCTTTGCTTTTGGACATGGTTCAGCCTTCATGCTACCACGATGACCTGTCATGTTAAGGTCGCGAGTCTTCCAAACCCAACCCCAATTAGCGCGGCAATGTTCTCCGCCACAACCACAGTCGCCAAGCATTACTGTTCTTCCATCAATGTTAGCGATTCCCATAACTCGGTTGGGGTCACCATACATTTCAATTAGAACATTCAATGCTTCTGCACCATAGAGGTCAGTCAACACTTCCATTCTGTTTTCATCATTCAGTTCTGTTATTTCTTGAACAGCGCGAGTCAATCCATTTTTAGTTTCTTGATTCTGCGCATTCAGTTTCCAATTTATTTTATTATTTTTTTCCATAGGTTTTCACCTCTCTTGCTACGCGCTCATCATTCCATGAGCAACGATAGTCAAGGGCGGGGAGGGCCGTGTCAAACGAAAGGAAAGAACGAGGGGAATATGACGACCCTCCCCATGAGTAGGGGGGTGATGGTTTTCGTACTCCAACAAACGCGTGAGGGTAGGGGCTTAGTGAGTTAGTCCTTACTTATTGTTAACCTTGACAAGTTTGATAGTTGGCTTCCATGTATCTTGGAAGGTTGGTATGTCAGTAATAGATGTCATAACTTTCTTGCCAGCCTTAGTCTTACTGTAAGGCATCTTGAATTGGTCGGGGTTATCAGCAAGCCATTGGCCCATCGCTTCTAAATCATCAACGGGTTTGCCTGTGTGTTTAGCGTAAGCATCAACAGCGGACATAGCCATCTCTTCAAACATGTTCGCGGCTTTGTCCGACTTCTTCATCAGCGTTTCAATACCATGCTTCTGTCCTGTTAGTGTTCTCTTTCCATCATCAAAGATAGGGTTGTGAGTAATAACACCAGTCAAACATTGCGCGGCATGGAATACACTTCCGACAGATTGCTTATCCAATTCTGTCTTACCCATAGCAACGAAGTCTTGGTCGGGGTCAATCCAACCTTTGTTCATAGCATTCCAAGCATGTCCGTGTCCAACCTTAGCGGCATCGGAATCCATTACAGCCTTAGTGATAACAATGTTTCCGTTCTTATCCTTCGGTAATGTATCAATGTCAGCCGCGCTGATTGTAATTGACGGTTGTGCGATAAGACCATGAGAAGAGAATGAAGTTAGTATCTTATCAAATCCGTTAGCCTCAACAGGTATATGTCTTAAGATGTGCATAGCAACTAAGTTCTTTCGCGACTCAAGAAGTGCTTGTCCAAGTTGAGAAGCAAATCTTTCACCATCAAACTGTGAAACTACACCTTCCATGTGTCGTATCTTAGTCTTGTCGCCAGCCATCAACAATGCTTGAACACCACCGCGAGCGGCAAGGTTGCCACAGTAAGTGCGGAGAACAGTCATGAATGCTTGAAGGGCAGACTTACCATCGTGAGCGTTGATGATTGATACACCAACACGATGTCCACCTTCTTCCTCAACAAGCGCGTCGCTGATTCTGTTAGCAGATAGATTGACATAACCAAAGTTGCCAAGACTCTTAGCAGATTCGTTGCGAGTCTTAGTTGAATAGTCAGTTAGGTCAAGGTTAATCATAGCACGCGCACCCTTGTTGAAAGAGAAAGCATCGTAAGTAATTAGTTCATCACCGGACACAAGTGTTGCTTGATTGTCGCCTTCCTTCAATTCATAGACACAACCATTGGCTTCATTGATACCGCGAACAGTTTGAATGATTGGGATAAACACATCGGGGTGTTCAACCGGAACAAAGTTAGGACCAATAGCGCGGTTCAAACAATGACCAAGTGGGTTGTCTTGAGTAGCAAGTGTTGGATTGAAGATAGCGCGAACTCTTGTATCACCCTTCTCCGAATGCACTTCGTAGTATTCTGCATCACCTGTCATTGGGTCAACTGTGCGAGCAACCATGTCGTAAGTCTTGGTGCGGAAGTTCCATGCACCAAAGTCTTCATGTCTTTTACCATCAGCCATTGCTTTGCTGATGTCCGAGTTCATGTTATTCTTGATTGCTTTTGATTCAGCATACCTTTCTTGTCTTGCTTTGTTAGCGCGCTGTGCCGCAGTCAATTTAGTCTTGACTTGTTTCAATGCGACATCATCTGCTGTTTCATTGTCAGCGAGAACATGGTCTGCTAACTCAACACCGAGAGCATCACCAAAGTTAGGTGTGCTGTCGTCGTAGTCTGCTTCCTGTGTTGTTGTGACTGGTTCTTGAGCAAAGTTGAAAGGTGATTTCTTTTCTTCTTTGACAAAGTTGAACGGCGTTGATGGCGTTGCTTCTTTTTCAGTAGCGTTTGTTTCACCAAACTCAATCCACATATCAGCAATGTCTTGTAGCACAGCATCACCGTTAGTGTCGTAGTTATAGTTATCCGCAACGCGAATGTTCACGCTGTTCACATTAGCGTCTTGCAACAAG
>Ga0098055_1002230_pt1 | contig 10110 bp, 4 predicted proteins | sample 17_taG_FD_75107 | JGI IMG/M metagenome (GOLD analysis project Ga0098055, IMG submission 75107) | Marine viral communities from the Subarctic Pacific Ocean - 17_ETSP_OMZ_AT15314 metaG | ecosystem: Environmental > Aquatic > Marine > Oceanic | place: Pacific Ocean | collected 2015-01-18 | reverse complement strand
TACATCGGTTTCACGCCTAATAACAACCTCAGCCCCGGTTGAAGGAGCTGTATCTAATTCGATAGTTGTGGCGTTGGCGAAAGTAAAATCAGTTGTGTCGTCTCCGTCGATAGCAACCTTAAGGTCGCTTTCGGTTAGATATTCAATAGTAAAAGGGAACAGGACTTGGCCTGCCCCAGAAGTAAATGATTCAGTTGTAGTTGCCATAGCCTTTAGTTATTCACTTAAGATTAGTTAGTAGATCAGATTAACTTTATCGACTGCGTCCTCATATCTTTTACGAAAATTAGCTGAGCCAGCTCCACCAGAAGAAAGCATCATTTTTCTAGCAATACCATTGTAGTAAGAGATTCTTTTTTGCAACTCCTTATAAACAGGGGTATTTTTCCTATCTGCGCCAGGAATAGCCATCATGGCCTCAGTTTGCTGTTTATCATATTCAAATTGCTCTTTAAACTCATCTCCAAACAAATACGCGTCAATACTTTTTTTAAAATTACCGTCTTGAGATCTTAACTTGATAAACTCATTAATCGAGTCATTATCAAGGTTAATGTTGGCTCCTGTAGGACCTTTAAGGTGACGAGGATCGGTAATGTTCACACCATATTTGTATAAGGCTTCAAACGTCTTATCACCCTGCTGGACACCAATTTGATTACCAAAGGGCACTACTGAATTAACAATATTGGTTAAGATTCCAGCAGCACCTTCCATTCCATTGCGAGTCAACGGTTTGCCAAATGCGTCCAAACGCTCAGGCAACGCAAGCCCGAACCCTAATCCAGCACTTTTAAGAAAATAGTCTTTGATATTGGCATCAACGTAAGCTCTTGTCTCACGTCTTTTTGGATCTACGATTGCCCCCAGTTGTCGTCTCAATCCTGAATAGAAAAAATTACCAGCAATACCCGCACCCAGTTTTTTTAGATCATTGTCGTTCATCGAAATCATTTGAGCAATTGTTGAAATTTGCTTCAAATAGGATTTGTTCACAACATTAGACATTAAAAGGTTGAGGGGATTAGCATGAAGCTTTTTACCACCAATAGGGCTCATTGCTGCTAAATCAGCTATTAAACCAACAGGTGTTGAAATTGGTTCAAGAGCTGAATAATTAAATTCAATTTCTGTACCTGGAATTTTAATGGTGAAGGGCTTATTACCTGCTTCTTGCCAAGTAAGATTATCTTGATAATTAAGAGGTCCGGCTCCTGTAATGTGCCCAGTAACACCACCAGAAAATGCTAATACTCCTAGAAAAACGGAAGCACCTTCCTGTCCATCGCGCATTGCTCGGTAGTAAGGAGTACCAGTCTTATATTTTTCATCCAGTTTTTTTAAAATTGAAGAGACGCCAGGTGTAAAATGGCCGGAAGCTTTTAAGATTTCAGAAGGTGTTTTAATGAATGTCAAACCTAGCATTCTAGCACCAGGAAATGCTGCAAACTCATTAATTTTTTTGGTGATGATATCAGTATCACCTACAGTTTTTTGAAATGTAAATAAGTCAGCCAGTTCCTTTGCTTCATCATCAAGCAAAGTCAAACCATCTTCCTCAAATATTTCCAATAAATGAACCTCTTTTCTAGCAGCAACCATCTCAGCAAATTCGGCTTTACTTTTTGCAGAAAAAGGTCTTGTTTCACCAAGCTCCATAAAGGCATCTTCAACTGCACGTTGAGCTGCAATTTGTCTACCAGCTATAACCTTAAAGAAAGAGTCCTGTGAACCCATTATTTTCATCATATATTGCATCTTAGGCGAAGATACTAATTTATGACCAGCAACAGCAGTACGATAAGCAACCTCTTCCGCTGCTGACAATTCACCTCTAAAAGCTTTTTGGTGAATTTCTTCCATATTCCTGGTTAGATCTTCATCCCAAATGAGATAGTTAGGGTTATTAATATCAAAACCAACAGCAGAGTTTGAATATAACCTGGACATTAAACCATTAATTTCTTTGTATGTATCAACAGTAGCGGCGACTGAAGCTACGGCCTGTGCTCTAACCAGCTTATTTTCACCACCTGGAAAATATGATCTAGCAGCAACCATTAAAGGTTGACCAGATGACTGGTAAAAACCACCCCAAAAGTTTTTAGCTTGTGTAATAGGCCCAGAAAGCAAGGATTGTATGTACCCACCATCTAAATTTTTAAGATTGGCTGACCATAATGTTTGCCAAACTCTTCGCTGATTTTTTGGTGTAGGTTCTTGAAATGAAAGAGCCCCAATGATTCTAGACATTTTTCTAGCAGCAGACTTTGGGTTAAGCTGAATTTCTTTACCCATACCCTGCAATGCTCTGAGTGCAACATCTTGTTTTGCACGATATTGCGCCTCATGATCAATCAATGCCTGAAAACTTGGTGATTTTGGTCCTTTAGGAAGTGGACTCGATTCACGCGCTACCTGGCCTATGTTGTTAAGCATATCGCCTTTAATTGCAGAATCATCTTTTAAGAGTTTGTAGCGAAGTTCAGCTCTTTCAACAAGTCTAAATAAGGTTGATGACAGCTCAGCTGCACCATCTTTAGATTGATTAACAGCAACTTGAGACAACTCCTGTATCTCTTTTTGTACTTGGTTAAACGCACGCAAAAATAAAGCACGACCCTCAAGAGAAAGGAGTGCCTCTCCATTAACAATTGATCCATATAAAGGATTTTCGCGTAAGTATTCAATGTAATCTAGATCTTGATCAACAATTTCATTGTAAGCTCGATTAATTTCTTCAGAGTTTGCTCTTAAAGCAACATCAGCATCTGTTGCACCAAGACGTTTAGCTGTCCTTTCTTGTCTTTTTTTTAGTTCAATTAAAGAATTTTCACTGTTAGACATTGAATAAATGTCAGCCTCAGTAAGTTGGCTTTTAATTGGGTTCGCAGTACCTACATAATTAGGCTCTACAACATCACTAAGTGGGGCTCTCGCTTTAACAGGAATAAGAGAGTCTGCAGTACGCCCAGCCTCCATAGCAGCCTTCCTAGTAATGGTTGGAAGAGCTTCCTCAGCTTTTTTTAAAGTTTGTTCAACAACCTCAGCAGGTAGATCAGGCGTAGGAGAATCAATCAGTTGTTGTGCTTTAACCTTGAAAACTTCATCGTCACCAGACATTTTGGCAAGGTATGCCTCACGTTGTAATTCCAGTTGACGTAACTGGGCCTTTACTTCAACTTGCTCTCGCAAAGAAGGCTCAAGAAACGAACGAGTTTGGGCAGCTTGAGAGGAGGCTGCTGCCTCTTCAGCTTGAAGATCTTTTACTTTAGTATTCAGCCCCTCAATAGTGTCAATTGAGTCGTCAAGGGCAGCTGGGCGCTCAACATTTTGTAAGCGAGCAACAATACGATCTCTAATAGCACTGTCAGGTCCTGCATTTAAGACTTCAAGGTACTCATCAATGTTGTTGCTTGTAAGTCCTTTAACACGTCGTCCAGGTGTGATGGTGACACCTTTAGGGAATTTGACTGAGAGCTTGCCATCTGCACCCTTAAGTTTGCGGAGGTCTTGGATATAGCGAACCTGGCCTGCAGAAAGGTTTACTGGGATGTTTAAATTTTTAGCTTCCACATCTGCAAGTCTAGGCGCGGATAGAGAGCGTTCTTGAAGATCTCGAATATCCTTTGCGCGTGTGCCACTAAGACTAGATTGCTTAGTAAGCTCATTAGAAAAAGTAGAAACCTCCTCATCTAAAGCGGCACTACGTGTTCTAAGGTTTTTAAGATCCAATTCAAGGCTTTTAAGTACGCCATTGGTGCCTTGATGGTCAAAACCATCCATAACAATTTCTTCTGGAGGCCCCCCATATTTGACAGTGTCATGTATTTCATCAATTGTGTTTGCTGCGTTTAGCCCTCGTAACTTAAGAATCAGATACTTTCTTACTTCGTTGTCACGACCAGCAGCCTTATCAATAATTGCATTAAGCTCATTAGTTTGATCTAGATTAATAAGAGCTTCATTGATTTGCTTAGTATTGAGAGAACCCGTAGCAAGCTCACCATAATAAGATTTGTCTGCTAACTGAATAAACTTTTCGTAGGCAGCTGCTTGCTTGTTTGTAGTTTTGCTTGTTTGTTTAAAAGCAGTCCATTCATTTAGACGTTCAATAACATTAGCTGTTTTTTTACCAACGCCAACTGTTTTAAGTATGTCCTGAGCAGGTCCTAGAAGAGTTGCTTCAAACAACGCCCCTTCAAAACCAACAAGAGTTCTGTTGACAATTGGATTATTACGATCTGATGTTTGAAGATAAGAAGTCCAAGGGGTACTGCCAATAATTGTATCGTCTTCAGCTGTACCATCAGCACCAATAAAGTCTTCAACAAAACCTTGAGCAGCACGGCCTCCAATTAAACTTCCACCTGATTTACCAGCGGTAAGTTTTCCTCCAGTAAGTTTACCGCCTAAACGGGCTGCTCCTAAATACCTAACAAGCGTTCGGACAGCATCACCAGCAGTGGTATTATTGTCTCTAATGAAGTTAAAGTCTACATTTGGAATAGGATTGTTATCTAAAGCAAAGGTTTCTTTAAGCCCAAAATTGGCAACATCAATGGGTAGGTTTACAATACCTTCAGCTAAATCCTCAATACCTCCCCTAATTGCACGTTCAGATTCCGATTGAAACGTAGTACGTTCTTGTTGAACCTTGTCAATCTCAAGCAGACGCTCACGTTTTGTAAGACGTTCTTGCTCCCTATCCTGAGCAACCTGTTCAGCATCACGCTCTGGATCGAGCATGTCGCTTAACGGAATGGTAATGTTTTCTTCAATAAATTTTGGTATTCCTGAAAGTTGTTCGTCAGGAATTATAAGATTGACATTACTGTCTTTAATCTGTGAGCGAGGATCCTCAGTTGTTTCTTCTGGATCAGGTTCAGGTTGTGGTTCCGGTTCCGGCTGTGGCTGTTTAGCCTGTGAAGACATTTGCGTCTTTAGAAGATCTTCATCCTCTTCGGGTGGTAAATAAAAGGGCATACCATAAATTACAGTGATTGATTTAAAAGTTGCTTGTATATTTCCTTATTACTGGGATCTAATTGAAATATGAACCCCATAGCTTCTACCAGTTGATTAACAGTAGGATTAGTAGAATTCAAAATTTGATGGGCTCTACTACCCGAGTTACTTACCTGGCTATGTCGTTTAACTAAAGCATCAAAGAAGTTCATTCTTGTATTAGGATCCTTTGGGTTAAACTGCGCATATTTTGCAAAATCTTGATACGTTTTTTCAGCATCTTCTGTCAGAGGAAAGATTTCATCTTTACCTTTGTTAAAAAAAGTATAGGCAGACTGCCACGCTATTGAAACCGTTTTGGAATAACCTAAATTAGAATAATATGATCGGACACTGGTGGTTTCATTCCAAACACCACGAAACTGTGTCCCAGGTTTGACAACAGAACCAGGCATATTAAAAATTTTTGCTTGTCCTTCTAGAAATTCCTCAACAGTTACGTTTGAATTATCGACTAAATCTTGAAGGACAGGACCTACTGACCCATTCTTTTCATAAGCTTCCGTCATATAGATAACTTCAGATTGGGTAAGAAAAACACCCTCGGTAGGATCTAAAGTACCCAAACGACCACTAACTGCTTTATTTCGTAATGACTGGCCTGTGTAATTAAAAGCAGTACCCCCACTATAAGTGCCTTGAGGGGCACCCTCGGTTCCCTTTATAGAAGTACCGTCACGCTCACCACTATTGCCATTAAGTTCATTATTAAGGTTTTTTTGTTCAACCTCTGTATACAAGTCTTCCTGAGTTTCAAACCAATCCTTTACTTTTTTTTGATCAGGCGTTGATTGTTGTGTTTGAAACCAAGCATTAAAACGTTGTTCGAGAATGTTCTTTCTCTTTAAGATAAGGGCTTCGTATTTTTTATCAGCTCCAAATTCTAGTTTGTTTGAGCTATTAACAAGAACCTTAGGAATTGTATTAGCTATTTTAGCTTTATAAATATCGAGAGTATCCTTATACTGCTTAATGACTTGCCGTTGTACCCGAGCTTTAGCCATTTGTGTTTCAACAAATTCAGGACCATAACCTGCATTGTCTTTGACAAATTGCTCACGTTGTTCAGCAGTAGGATTGCTTTCTTCAAATTCAGCAACAGCAATTTGTATAGAGGCACTATCCTTGGGACCAAGGTCTTGAATTGCTCGCCGCATTTTGTCTTGCTCTGCCCCCGTTGCATTTAGGAACATAGGATCAAGGTAGGCAGATTGTTTTAAATCATTAATGCCTTCGTTAGTCGAAGTGCTTTGAGCTTTAGAACGAAGATTATTAATGAAAAGTTCAGCCTGTTCTTTTTCAGCATCCTCAGCTGCTTTCTCGATCCTATTATCCCTTTGCTTTTCGTCATCTTGAAATTGACTATAGATTTGAGAATAATATGGACTAAGATTTGCATCGGCTTTTATTGCAGCAAGGACACGCATCACTGCTCCAGATTTAGAAGGATCTTCTGAATAACGAGTATCACTATAAATTGACTTATACATATTCATGAGATTTCGCTGTGCATTGACAGGATCAACAGCTACGATACCTAAAAGTTCTTTAGATACAGTTTCACGAAATTCAGGATCATCAAGAGCAGAAGTGGAAGTTGCAGTAACATACATCGTCAGCTTATTAATACCAGTCCCTACTGCAAGGTCTTTTGTCACTCTATTATTGGTTTCATTAAATGTACCAATAGCTTTAGATTGAGCAACTAGCATAGGCTTAGTAAAATAAGCATTTAGAATCTCTTCTGGTAATGCTTGTAATCCGTTTTTATCAATATAGTCAATTGAAAAATTCCTAATGAATTGCTGGACTTTGACCAACGCATCTTTAGATCCATAGAGCTGACCGTTTTCAATAAACTCAGTAATTGCTGTATTTAAAGAGCCTTGAAAACCATTAGCAGCTTTTAGGGCCAAACCCTCTTGAAAACCAAAACGGTAGAAGGCGTTATTAGACCTTAGCTGTGTTGCATCATTATCAAGGCCTTGGCCTTCAAGTTCATTAGCTTTGAGGTTTAGATCAGTGCCAATAGCTGCTCTAGCGTCTTGTGCTTGGGTAAGGTTCGTTTCAGGATTTCCTGCACGTCGCATCAAAGCATCAAATTGACCCTTTGCTTGTAATTGGCGATTAGCTTGGTTTTGTTCCTCTATGTTCTTTTTTGTAAGAGTAGAAGAAAAATTTAACAGCGATTCACCAAATGTTGTGATTGAATTAAGTTGGTTTATAGATTGTTGCTGCTTAATATCATTAGCAGTAACTTGTTCTGCATTTCGAAGGTTTAAGATTTGCCTATCGAAATCATCAAGCATCTTTTGGTCTTCTAGACCTTGTGATTGACGTAGTTTACGAGCTTCCTGAGAAAATTGTAAATTATCGCTCAGTTGAGCCATAACCAGTTGCTGATTTCGTATCTCAGCATCAGATAAAACTTGATCATTAGCAAGTTGAAGCTTTTGATCAATGTTTATAACTCTTTCAAGGTTATCAAATTGTAATTTTTGTTGTCTAGCTAATTCATTAGTTTGTGCAGATCTATCAGGTGCAGAACGTTTTACATTTGTTGCTTCTGTTCTACGTTGTTGTCCTACAGAACGAAAAGGTGTTTGACTCATTTTATTTGACTCGTGGTTTTAATCTCATTGCTTCTGCTTGCATACCTGCATTAACACCACCTAAAGCCGCCGATCCAATACCCGCAACTAACCCAAGGGGGCTAGGCCCAGGCATATTGGTAGGAATAGCGCCATAAGAAGGTCCTGAAGTAGGACCAGGATCAAAACTATACGGGGATAAAATAGGATCTGGAGCAGCTTCAGCAAATACTTGTGGAGCAATTTCAGGCAATTGGAATGGCGCAGCAGGTCTAGGCATAATTGACGCTATAGCTTCTGAATTACCCTGTGCTTCTAGCAAGAAAGCATTTGTATTGGCAGAATAAAAGTCAGAGGTTGCTGTTTCATAATTACGATTTAGCATTCTCCTGTCTCTGCCATAACTGGCCATTTCATTATTAACCAACAAACCAATTGACTGACCAGAACGACCAGAACTAAGAATGCTACCTTGAGCTTGAATACTAGAAGCCATCAAGCGCTCAGCCTCAAATGACTTAAGAATTTGTTGATCCCTTAGTTTAGCTTGAGAAGCTTCTAAAGCATCATCACGGTTTAACCTATTAAATTCTTGTTGAGTATCAGCTCTACTTTCAGTAAGAATAGCTTGATTAAGTTGCTGTTGGTATTGGGCTTCTGATTGCAGGTTAGTTAGATTAGCCTGCTGCTGAGCCATTAAGTACTCTTGCTGCAAACGCAAATTAGCAGTATTAGTCTGCTGTTGGTTTAAAAGAAAGTTGTTGAGAGTTTTTTGGTTGTTTAATTCAACTTGGTCGTTATAGTTTTTAAGATTAAATAAAGCTTGATTTTGCTGTTGAGCTGCTCTTTGTTCAGCAGCCCTGGACTGCGCTTGGTAGGAATTAAAGGCTGCCTCATTAGCAGCTGCTGTTTGAGCCTGTTGTTGGCTATAGGTAGCAATCGTACCTACACCAGCAACAACTGCCGTTGCAATACCAAGGGTTATGGGTTCACACATAATTTCGCGAATTCGACGTAAGTAAGACGTTTTGGACCTACGGGCACATAACACAAACGCTTAAACCCCAGCATCTTCAAGAGCTTTCGGTGCATCTTGTTTCTGGGATCCATAGTGTTGTGCAACATTGTGTAGTCTTGCCGTTGTAACCATTTCTTTGCTTCTTTAAAGAAGAGAATAGGTATTGTCTCCACAGCAGGTGTGGTGAGCATCCATACACGTCCTATACCGTCTCCTTCATCTACAACTCCTGCAAAGCCCGCAAGCTCATCATCAGGAGTGTAGAAAGAGACAGGATTCTCAGTTACAGCAACACTCATTGCCAAGGCATAAAAAGGAGGGTGCCCTTGTCCCTCCAATTCTCGTTTATCCTGCCATCTGAGTAAGTCTGAACTTTGCCAGGCCAACTCCATTGAGCAGGGTTTAATGTATTTAGATTGATTGAATTCCTCTGTTTGCATAAAGACCAAACCAAGTAGCAGCAATAAATGAAAGGGGAAAAGGTGTATTGCTAGTAAGGGTAATATCAGAGTCTGTGCCTTTACCATAGACAGGAATAACGTTGTCTATGATTTCGGGGATAGGGACTGTATTAGCCAAATATTCGTTAGCAATTGTTTGGGGGAATGAATAGGTTTTAGTAGTTCTACCCTTGACTGCAACGGTGGCATCAAATGGTCCTGAGTCAGTGCTTTGTATAACAACACGCTGAATACGAGGGATGTTGACTACATCAGATTGAACTGTCCCACCAGCCTGTGCGGCCCTGCGATAGAACCTAGGTATACCAACAGTCATAGCGTATTGGTATCCAAGAGTTATCTGGTCAGAACCAGTACGATCGCCTGGAACCTCCACAAAGTCGTCAGTGCCGTTATTGCCGTGTGTAGGGTTGATATACAGCACACCTCTTTCGGTTTCCGTGTCATCTACCACTACCAATGGCACCAACGTGGAGTCGTACACTCCTGCTGGAAAAAAGACCCTTGTGGTGTCGTTTACATCGTTGTAAGCAACAGTAAGAGTGTTTTCAAATAGATCCATACGGTATTCATAGGAGATACCGTTTGCGTTTATGGCCGTTCCTTCCACATCGACAAGAACCGTACAGGTAGACAGGCAAACACCATTCTCCTGTTCTGTCACAAAGTAATAGTTGTCGTGGTCTGTGGCTTGCAGTAGGCAATCGCCAGGTAGCAGCCAACGAACCCAAGACGCCAAAACCCTTTCGTTACCATTATTGAAATATTTAAAGATATAGAGTTCGTTAGGGTCATCATTACCCAACAGCGTGATAACAGAAGCTGAGGCATTACTAACCATTGTCCTCAAATCACCAGGAACATAGTTAGGTGCTGTTCTTGATAGGTCTGCTTTTTGCGGTCTGTTATCAGCAGAAGTAACCAACATCTCTGTCACCGTAGAGAACCCTTGATTGGCATCTACATAAATGATTGAAGTTCCTGTGTCTACTGGTGACACGTCAGGGTTGAT
>Ga0098055_1002223_pt1 | contig 10147 bp, 10 predicted proteins | sample 17_taG_FD_75107 | JGI IMG/M metagenome (GOLD analysis project Ga0098055, IMG submission 75107) | Marine viral communities from the Subarctic Pacific Ocean - 17_ETSP_OMZ_AT15314 metaG | ecosystem: Environmental > Aquatic > Marine > Oceanic | place: Pacific Ocean | collected 2015-01-18 | reverse complement strand
TAGGGGACATCATATCTTTAACAGCTTCCTGAAGGTTGACAGGTTTCATGAAGTAGTTTAGCTCCTCGTCGTCAAATTCTACACCTTCAAATAATTCAGAGATGAAGTCTGAAACGTCAAGTACTCCAACACCGCTTTTGTTCTTCATATGAGAAGCAAACTCTTTAGCTATTTTCTGGTTAACGCCTCCATCTGATAAATGCTCAGAGAGGGTGTTAAACAGGCTTGCTTGGGCTTCTGCAAGAGTTTTAAACGAAGGTACCATCTTCAAATTGTTAATGTTAATGCCGTACTTAGTATTTAACATTTCAACAATAACTCCTTTCAGAGGCTTTTTAAGTTCAAAAATCTTAGATGTAAAAGTCTTAATATCTTTGCTGGATACGGTCCCTGGGTTAATTACGTCGTATGTGGACGCTAGTACTTCTTGTATCTCCCTCTTACTAGCGAGCGCAAAGTATGGGATTTCTTCGACAACACCTACTAGTTTCTGTTCAACTTTGTCAACGCCTTCGTAAATACAAGACGCAAGCTCTGAGATGTATTCATTATCATGCCAGGCTTTTGAAAGATTTCCTTTCGCGTTGATGATTTCTTTACGTACCAGTTCATTTTCGCAAATCATCTGGTATAGGTCTGACTGAGCGTTAGTTGGAACTACCATCTCAGACAATTGTTGAGAATCTTGTTTTGGTAGGTCATACGCTTTGGAGATGGCATTGTTAAGTTTTAAAGCATTTATTACAGTCATGCTAACCTCTTTAAGACCGTGTACCTCTTTCTTAATAGATTCCTTTAACTCTTGAATTTGTTGGAACTTTTCACTATTTGTATCAAAAATATTTTTATCTAAAGAATCTTTCGCTTTTTGAACTTGAGCACGATAATCATTGGCTTGGCTTCTATTTGTAAACGACGTAAGGAGGTCATCAAAACTTGCAGTGGCCGCTTCATAGTTGCTCTCTCTTAACATGCCTACAAAATCAGATACTTTGGACTGTGTATAATTGTCCATATATTCATCTGAAAGAACCTCACTAAGCTGTCTAGTTTCAAAACCATACAATCTGATGGTGTCGTTAACCGTTTCAAAGGAACAACTTACGAGATTGTCGGACTCTGAAACTAAAGATAAAGAATTGGATTCATTATCTATTTTGAGGATTGCGAGATTCTCGCGAGTGCTTCGACTTAGATAATCTACTGCCTCATTAATTTTGGTAAGTGATTTATCTCGTGTATCGAAAATAGAAGTTAATTTGTAATTGGGATTGGCCATAAGATTGTGACTAGTATAGTATATACTATCGTTCAATGTGATTTTGGAGGTAAACTTTTATAAAACTTTATCCTTGAGGGGGTTGGGGTACGCCGCCGGCGGCAGGAGGTTGACCTGGAACAGGCGGAACTTCGCCTCCCTCACCTGGAGGAAGTTGTCCTTCCATTCCCGGAGGAGCCATTCCCGGAGGAGCCATTCCACCACCCATCATAGGCGGAGCTTGCTCGGCTTGTTGTTTAGCCATTTCTTCTTGGTCCTTCTTTAGTTGCTCTTTGATTTCTTTAATCTCAGCATCGCTAAAGTTGAAGTAAGTTTTGTAAATGTAATCGTCAGGAAATATCATTAAACCCTTTGCAGCCTGTACAATTCTTAACCTCTGCTCATCGGTTTCAAGTCTACGCTTTAAGAACATATCCGAAGGTGGGTACAAAGTCACCTTAAAGTTATTATACATTATTGCTGGAAAGCCTTTTAGTTGTAAGTGTCTACGACATAACTCTCTAAGACCTGACTCAATATCTCTCTGAAGCCTCATTACTGTTTTAGAGAACTTCACGTCCAGTTGGCTTAGGTTAGATTTCCGTTCGCCTGATTGCTCTTTTTCAACAATAAAGTCCTTTGGTACTTTAAGAGCGGCTAATAGCTTATCTCTAAAGTACTTAACGTCATCAACATCTCCTAGGTTCTGCGCACCAGGAAGAGTTTCAACTTTCGTTCCTTGTCCGTTTCTCGTGGGGATAAAGAAATCCTCATCCGCTGATAGAGGGTTGTACCTTTCATCAATAGAACCTGTATCTGGATTCCAAAACTTCTCTTTCTTAAACTTTTGTTTAATACGTTCCATGAAGTTCTCTACTTTACTTTGAGGTATAGAACCGGTTTCAATGTAAAACGCTCTTCTCTCTGGGGCACGCTGTAGTCTGTAAATAAGCATTGCGTCCTCCATCATTTTTAGAGAGTTCCAAGCTTGTATAGCAGGTGCTAAGATAGACTTTCCATAAGGGTAGTAATTAGCATCGGAAGTGTGGCGTCTAAAATGAATAATCTGATTCTTGTTTAGTGTAAGAACACTACCTTGGCCATGACCTCCTACACCTACAGAATCCATAGGAGGTCTCCCTCCTGCCTGTTCACCAGGTCGTGGGATTTCTTGATAGAATTTCTGAAGGTATCCGTAAGTATCTTCTACTCGGTAAATAAAGTTTGGGTTTAGAATTTTAATCCGCTGAATTCCAGACTTTGACTGATTTAGATTTACAATGTTTTCCACAAAGCAATCTCCAAACTTAGCCACATTTCTTGTAATGTCCCAAATATGAGTTTCTAAATCTATCTTCTTGATGAATTTCTCCACCGCCTCTTTTACAATTTTATCTTCAGTCTCTACTACGAATGGAGTTCCATCCTCATTTTTCAAAGTGGCGTCGTCAGAGTAAATATCACATGCGGCGCCAATCTCGGGATAATCGTCCATCAACTCATACTTTCTGTATCGAGTTCGTCTGGAGTGTTCTACCTTTGGAAGTTTGAGGAAACCTTTGGAAACACCAATACTCGATTGGCCTGTTCCACCTGCTTCAGCAGGCATAAGGTCTCCACCTTTAGCATCTTGAGCATCACCCGCGAGAGGGGGAGCAAGAGTAGGTCTTCCTTTCTTTCGTCCGAAAAATTTGCTAAAGAAAGCAAAAAATCGTCCGTTGTTAAAGGAGCTTCCACCATGCCTTACTGCCTCAGGGAATTCTGTAAAATTCTCATTGAGGTTATTATTGTCTTCGTTTAATCCTTTAGAACCCATTGCATATATTCCTTAAGTTTTTCTTTTTCATTAAGGTCACCATATTTAGACCTTGAGATTGGATTTGGGGTTGTTTTTGTGTTAGCATCTGATTTTATAGTTTCTATCGTTATAGGACTTTTTAAGAAAATTTGATTACAGGCGTACATTCCTATTGCGAGACTCATAACTAAATCGTCGTGATACCCCTCATCTGCCTGCATTTTTCCGTTCTCGGTAATAATAAATGTTTGTAATTCCTTAACCGTTCGTTGAGAGTTTATTTTATATCTGGAGGTTCTGAGACCTTCTTCTAAAACGCTCAAAATGGTGTCTCTATTCTTTACTGTCACGAGGATACCAATATCCCCTTTAGAATCACACCACATGTTTTCGTATTCCAACTCATCCCAAAGCTCTTCAATTAGAGCTAGACCTAGGCCATTCCTCTCTACAATTACATAAGCTAGATTATACTTTGTAGCCTCGTCATGTATTGTTTTTGCAAAAGCTTTTAAGGAGACGTTATTAGAGTAAAACTCAGCTACCTGCTCTCCGTTGTACATGTTAATAATGTGGAAAGCTGAGTAGTCTTTCTCTCTGCCAAAGGACGCGTCCACTGATAACGCGTACGTATGTAACTTTTCAGGCTCCTTATAACACCTCATCCTGTTATTGTACTTCGTCACGCAGTCTATCTCTGTGTTATCTGTTAGTCGACGAAGTGTGTCTGCGTTAATAAATGTATCACCTGTACCTAGGAAGTCGCATTCATACTCTTGGCTCCACATTCTGTCACCTAGCGCAGGTCTCATTTCTAAGGCCCATTCATCCGTGTACTCAGGATGCTCTCTCCAGTAAATATCAATTACATTAAATCCATTCTCTCCTCGCTCAGCCCCTTTGTATATTTCATAATACAAATTAGACATCCCGTTAACCGTAGAAAGTAATACTGCATTACCACCCGTGGATAGCGTTGGATACATAGCGGCCCAGAAATCTGCCATGTCAGGGATAAAAGCAGCCTCGTCCACGATTAGAAGGGACACCGACTCACCACGGCCAGCACCAGCAGGCTGTGACCGAATTCTACTTCCAGTTTCCAAGACTAAGTTGTGCTTATTCTTTTCATGGACACCCGGTTTTAACCAATAAGGCAACTCCTCGTACATCTCAATAACCCGTCTAAGGAAAGACGTAGACTCTCGGTCACCAATCGATACAACCATGCACATCTTTTTCTCATGGAAGATAATAAACCACAAAGCGTAAGCACACATAATAGTGGTTACCCCCGCCTGACGGAACTTTTTAATTACATTAAATCTGTTAGAATTGATTTCTGTTACAATCCTGTTTTGAAACCTGTACAAATCAAACGGGACCTGGCCCCTTACAGGATGGATGATTTTTATATATTTTTTAATAAAATAAACAGGGTCCTCAGAGCATTTTTCAAACTCTTTTAAAATTTCTTGTTTATCCATGTTATTTATTATAGTGCAGTTACTTTTATATAGCATGGCAAAATATGCATTTATCCCTTCTAGGACGGGCAAATCGAAAACTTTAGAGAAACTAAAGGATTTTTTCACATTGGCAGGATACACTGTCAAGGTATTAGTGGGGGAATCCTCCATCTTTAAAGCATATAGCAACGCGGTACGGGAGTGTAAATTAGCGGCGCAAGATAAGGTTGTTATGTGTCATGATGATATTGAAATTTTAAGTAAGCCTGAAGTTTTCAATAATCTTTTAGATACACATTTTAAAACGCCAAAGGCTGGGTTTCTCGGGGTAGCAGGTACTTGCTATTTCCCAGACCATGCAGTTTGGTGGAATGGCTATGGAGCAGACCATAAGCCTATGGACCCTCAAAACCCCTTACGCGGGTCTATCTTTCATGGGGAAACCCCAGAGAGTATGAGGTTAGAACTTTATGGACCTCATGGGAATACCGTAGTTATGGATGGTGTTTTCTTAGCTGCTACCGGCGCTGTGTTAAATTCTATCCAATTAACCCAGCCAAAGTCTTTTGAAGGAGGTTGGCACTTCTATGATGTCTTTTACACATACCAAGCATTTAAAAAGGGATTTGTAAATCGTACCTCTCCTATGCTTGTTCGACATGAGTCCGTGGGAGAACTTGACGAGCTGTATAATAAGAATAGATTAGCCTTTCTTAAGTTGTGCGGTTCTGACCTTCCTATCCAAGCCTTTTAATAGTGTAGAGTGTAAATCTTTTTAAACGCTTCCTCTGGGAACTGTCTTAGGAGCTTCTCCAACTTTTCAGTCATAGCGCCCTTTTTAGATGCTATTACAATTGAGTTACAGTGCTTACTTATGTAATCAACAAAATCACTGGTAATTTCTTCACTATCGTATCTTATAGCATTAGGGTCTTGCTCTTCCCCCAGCACTACAGTCTTAGTGGCTTTTTCCGCAAGTTCAGCTAATACAAACTTAGATTGCATAGTCGAGTTACTACCAAAACTAGGATGAGGGATTACCAAAGTATATGGTATGTTTAACTTTCGAAGTACATGTCCAGCAACAACATTAGCACCTTTATAAGATGGAAGATAGGCGTAATGTATTTCTAATTCATTCAATACATTGGCCAGCTTACTTACAGCTTTTGTCCATGTCTTTGAGCTGTTACCGCGTCCTTTTTTAGGAAAGTTCTCATCTCCGAAAAAGACCGCGACATTTCTACTACTCATCGAGCATTTCCGCCTGTTTTGTTGCCAATAGAAAACATGTCTTGAGCAATTCTGTTACCACCTTTTAGTACACCTCCTGCTCCTTTTGCCACGCCTCCTACTGCCTTGCCTGCACCTCTTACTGTTCCTCCAGCAAGTGCACCGGCTCCGCGTGCTGTACCACCTACTACCTTACCTGCACCTCCCACTGCTCCGCCGGCAGCCATTCCAGCTCCGACTCCTGCAACACCAGCACCTATTGCGCCGTATTTCGCTACTTTACCAGCAGCCCCAAGACCAAATTTAGTAGCCTTTAAACCTGCACCAGCGACTTTTCCACCCGCTTTAAGTCCCGCTCTAGCTCCTCTGTACTTGTAGCTTTTAGTAAAATCAGAAGCACGTCTTGCTGCTCCCGCTTCGGCCCCTCTTACCTTTCCAGCTTGCTTGGCGGCTTTGATTTCCTCTTTGGCTGCATTCTGCGGCGCATTAACAGGTCGAACGACACTCTTGCCCTTCTTGCCTCTGTGCACCTGAGGCTTTCCTCCAAAAGGTTTGAGGACGTCTTTAACATTACTCTTAATGTCTTGACCCATACCTTTAATACCCCAGTCACCTCCCTCTGGAGTCACTTTCGGGTTGTTGACCTTATCTTTTCTTATCTGTTTCCTAGTTCGTTGAATTCTTGAACCAACCCCTCTGTTCCCGGTTCCTACCTTGTGAGTGGTATCAAATTTGTGCCCTTGTTTCTTAGTTGTTTTGCCAGATTGTGTCGTTGCCTTTTTTTCTTTTTTTTCGCCGGCTTTTGGCGCTGTCATAGCGGCCAGACTTGGATTAATTACCGTCTTAGCAGGTTTTTCATCCGCAGTGCTGCCTGGTCTAAATGTTGCTTCCTTAAGCTTTCCACTCTCATCCTTTTCCTGTCCTAACTTTTTAAGACCTTTGCCTGCTAAACCTGTTGTTTTCTTTATAGTACCACCGGCAACCCGACCTGTACCTGTCATAGCTCCACCGGCTATTTTACCACCTTGTTTAACTACTTCTCCTCCAGCTCTTAAGCCTGACCCTACAGCTTGACCTACTGCGGCAGCAGCGTTCCCAACGATAGGAATCGCGTTCAAAGGAGCTGTGATTACTTTAACTCCTGTACCTGCTGCTTTTAAACCCCCACCTACTGCTTTACCTGCTAGTTTGGTTGTCTCCCCAGCGGCCTTTCCACCAGTTTTTGCTAAGTCTGCGCCTGCTGCTCCTACCTTCTGGACAGCCTCTCCTCCTGTGCGAGATGCTTTTTTCATACCACTCTTCACTTGTGAGCCAAATGTTTTCTTCTCTGGTTGTGCATCGCCGAATTCATAAAGAGAGCCTTTGCTGAAAGAAGGTGTGGTAGACTCATGCGCAAACATATCCTTTCTTCGTGCCATACGTGCTTTGAACTCCTTACCAGCGGCCAAAGCTAGAAATGCTTTCCTAATCTTAGACGTTGTATTTCTTTTATCTCCGTCTTTTTCATTTCTTCGTTCTTTTCCTAAATGGACAGATAGCTTTGGGTTCGCCCCATAATCCGCGTTAATTGCCTTCTGGATTCCGCCAGCCTTCTTAATTAAAGCATCACCTACACGCTTTAGGCGTTTCTTACCCTCATCTACTTTCTCACCGTGGGCTTTAGCGGCAGCTTTTACTGCACCTTTCTTAGCCTTTTTAACACCTTGGGTAGCTCCTCTGATAGCAGTTTCTGCGCGAGGGTCTTTGCCTGAATCCCAATCGACAGGCGTCTTTTGTTGACGCTTACGGTTAGCTGCGGCTCTGGCGTTAAATCCAGTAATCAACGTATCCAGTTTCTCTCTATCTCCCTTGCTTAGCTTACCTTGTTGCTTTTTAATCATAAGCTTAGCTAAATCACGGTTTTTCTTTTCTGTTAGGATGTTTTTTTGCATGCTACAGTATTTAGTGTTTTTAACTTATATCTTCCGGAAAAACTTCAGGAGAGTCTCTCATAACTTTAGCCGAAGCTTGGAGGTGAAATACACCGTATGCAGAAAACCCCTCTTCTACTACTTGGTACACTTCGTAGAATATATTTTGAAAGGAAGGCTTCAGCACATCACCGACCTGCAGAGGTCTAGATAGTTCGTTTTCTAGGTATGCTTTATTAAAGGTAAATACTTGGTCGTTTGAAATTTCAATACCAAACTCGGTTAAGTTCTCTTCTAAAGCTCTTGGGTCATAGTGAGCCCATACCACTTTAGGGTAAGGGTTGATAGCCTTCATGCGCTGTTCATCATACAAGGTATCGTGTGAGCCGTCTTCCTCAAAAGTGTAGATTAAAACCTTAGACCCTGAAACTTTAATAAGCTCATCGTCCACTGCATTGAATAGATTAATATCCGGGTTGTCTAAATCAAATAGATTCAAACTACCGTCAGCATCGTCAGAAGGAACGATGTTGTGGTTAAACTCAGATATTTTTTTCTTTACCATACTATTGTATGTTATCTAGGGGTGCTAGAGGAGAATCACGCGAGGGCCTTGAGTTCCGCTTGTCACTTTCTCCGAGCCGCAGTATATTAAAGCAGATACTAGAATGAGGATATATATGAGGAGTGCTAATCGAACCCTAGTCCTGTATTTCATCACCACCTATCGTTTTATGTACGATATCTGACATCAACTCAACAGGGTCTTTCGGCTCTTTCGTATCAACAACAGTCTTCAAAATACCTGCCAGCTGAGTTACAACTAATGTAATTAGGGTTGCCGCTACAGCAATAGAGTCAGTGTCTAACATAGACATAGAGAAGAGGAATGCAATCGTGCATGTACACAAATACAGTGCTCCAAATACCGCAAGGTGTTTTCCGGCTCGTTCCTTAGCAGTCTCAGATGCTCTGATTGTGTCAATCTGCCCTTTCAGGTTTGCTTGTCTTAAACGAATCTCGCCGTCAATTTCCGCTTTACGTAATGCGATTGCCTCTTTAGTACTGCCTAGAAGCTGAGCTTCCTTACCATCTCTGTCAGCAGCCGCAGGTTGAACAGCCTTAGAAGGTTTTTCTTCTTTTATTTTAGCATTTTCTTGTTCTTCAATCAGCGCCAGTGCTTCTTCAGGCGTCAACTCAGCAAGCTTAACTTTCCCTTTCTTGTCATATGTTTTTTTGTAATTAGGCATTATATTACTCCTCTTCTAAAGGTACAACCCTTCCCGCCATCATCTCGGCCATATGAGTCATTTGAAGCTGGATGAGCTTTATGTTAGTGTTATTCTCTTGAAGAAGGTCACTCATGCTTTCCATGCGTGCTTCAAGCTTACCAATAGATGCGGTATTGCCCTCTATTTTTTCTTGGTTCCTCGCGATATCAGACTGTAAAGAGAAAAAGAAAAATAAAACAAAAGCAAGAGGACCGATAACAGCCATTAGTGCTTTGGTGTGGGTGAGATTAATATATTGTGATTCTTTCATATTGGTGCGGACAGTGATAAGCACTGATTTATATAGTATCCAAGGATTATTTCTTTAGTACTCCTTTCTTCCACTTACGGTAATTCTTAGTTTCATCACCTCCGCGATTTGCCATTTTTCTCCCTATTCGATAATGGGTGACTAGAGATTTTTGGTGGGCCTCTTCTTGCTCCGGACTATTATGCTCCGCTTTGTCAGCAGCCTTAGATTGGGCCTTAGCTTTTCGCCTTAGCCTTTTCATTCCTCCGGAGCCTTCGAGTAAGTGATTAAAGAAGTTTATCATGTTTTATTTACTTTTTGAAGAGTAACTAAGCGCGCGATTCGCGTCTCTCGTTCTCGCTGCCGCTTCTCGTTTAATACGTTTTAGACGATTTTGTTCCTGCTGAGTAGCGGCCTTAACTTCGGCTTTCTCTCCCTTCTTCAAAGCCACAGTACTCTTCCTATGAGCACCCCGTCTAGCTTTGTGTTCAGCTTGGGTCTGTTGTTTACGTTGTGCGGTTACCTTATTTGCAATTGCAACTCTTTGTGCTGTATTTGCTTTAATCTGCTCTAGACGTGCCTTGGCATTAATCTTAGCGTAGTTAGGAGTTTTAGGGCCTTTATCACCAGCTCTTCTATCTTTACCACCTTTGTCCTCCTTCCTTCGTTCAGGTTGCGCGTTCTCAGTTACTCCCGTAAGTTGAAACTTCTTTTCGATTTTTTTGGTTTGAAGGGGGCTTTGAAATTTACCGGTTTTTAACTGGTAGTCATCTCCTCGCTTTTTCTTCTGAAGAGGGGAAAGAAACCTATCGGTTTTCATTTCAAAGTCTTTTTTCTTTCTTTTAGTCTGTAATGCGGATTGCACGCGGGTGGCCATCCCTATAAACTCCTGCAACTTCCCGTTTCTATACATACCATATTTAGCATTCCCACATGAGGTCCCAAAATTTTTTTAAAT
>Ga0098055_1002220_pt1 | contig 10150 bp, 6 predicted proteins | sample 17_taG_FD_75107 | JGI IMG/M metagenome (GOLD analysis project Ga0098055, IMG submission 75107) | Marine viral communities from the Subarctic Pacific Ocean - 17_ETSP_OMZ_AT15314 metaG | ecosystem: Environmental > Aquatic > Marine > Oceanic | place: Pacific Ocean | collected 2015-01-18 | reverse complement strand
TATGCCTCCCGGTATGCCTCCCGGTCAGATGCCGGGTGGTCATATGATAGTCCCCCCTTCCCAACCCGGAGGCGAAGGGGCAGGCATCAGAACCCCACAGGGTCCAGCGAGTCCACAAGGTAGAACCAGTCCGGGTATCGGTTCGCCCGTAACTAGCGTCCAACAGAGGGGTCCACCAAATTCACTAGCACAGAAGAATCAAGCGGGTATTTCAAACGCCAGACGCATCAAAGGGGCATAGTTCTAAATAAGCGATATATAGTCGGATGAGGTAGTGAGCATTATGGATATAGAGAAGATGGACCCTATGGTGAGAAAAATCGGCGTACACACCGAGGCTTTTCAGAAGGCAATTGAAGGTGGAGACGCTATGAGCGCAAGGCTCCATCTCACTGAGATAAAGAAGTTCGCGGAATACTTGGATGACGATTTGACTACTGCGATAAAGAAGTCCGAGACTCTTGAGGACTTGAGTGGTGTTTCACACTTCGCTGGTGGTGTTCCTCTGGCTAAGTTCAATGAGACCGGACAGAACTTCGATGTCTCACAGAGAGGCGATGTGTTACCCGGTATCGTGATTTCAGCGAGGTCTCACGGACAGATTAGGAAGCACGCTGGAACATTCGGACGAAGAGTGTGAAGGTGGTATTGTGAGTGAGGAAGAATCTCCTACAGAGAGACTGATGAACACCCTAATCACTAAGATGGAAGCCATGGACGCTGAGTTGTCTCAACTCAGAAGAGAAGTGAGTTCACCCCAAGCCATGCTAAGGAAAGCAGGCTTCGTTACAATGAGCACCCCTCTTTCCGAGGATGTGATGCCCGATGGATTCAGAGGTGATGAAATCCTCAAGGAGAGCAAGGACATACCCGATAATTACACCAATGAGGAGATTCACACCATGACATGGGAGGAGATTCATGACATGGCGGCACAACACAAAGAAGTAAAGGAGATGTATTAGATGAAGCCACGTTATGAAGAAGTCTCAAAAGATGTCGAGAGGATACTCCAAAAGGCAGAGGGGCTAGTGAAGAGAGCCGATGAGATAGAGAAGGGAACCCACCATCTAGCAACGTCCTACAGCACAGAGCCAGCAGGAGAGGAATTCCACATAGTGCAAGGTGAATCCTCGCGCAACGCCTTCTACAACACCAACAACGCACTATTGGATTCGACTGATGTGTCAAACAAGGGCGCTAAGAGTTCATCGGTGAACATGGACGCCCTCTCCAAGAAACTCAACACCCATGACACCAACGTGAAGGAAGACAGCGCTGGCGGCAAAGAGCGTTCTGGGCAGTCTCTTGAGTGAGGCGTCAAGATGGGCAGAGTTCTAGTGAAGGGCGTAATACAGGCTTCTCTCTGCGAGAAGTGTGATGGAGACAGCCATACTGGTTGTAAACGATACAATATACCTATGGCACAATGTCCAGAAGCGTTCAAGATTAGAAAGCATGGGGCGTAGGAGATGTTAGTGTGCAAGAAGATGCTTTCCGGGTTTATCTGAGAGACCGTGACACTCTTTTCGACGCTATACTGAAATCCTCTGATTTTGAGGAAGAGGCTGGGGATTATCGAAAGTCCCTAATGAATCTAGCCAATCGTGGAATGGAGATTCCATCCGGTTGGGCAGACCGAGTTTGCTTTTCTGTCATAAGGAAAGAGGAAGAGGAAGAGGGAGAATGGGACGAGTTGATGGCTGACAACCCTTACGCGCTGAGACAGAAGCAGATAGATGAGTCTACACATGAGGGGACAGTAAAGAGGAGGAAGGAACAGCAGTACAAAGAACACGAGGGGAAGGGCTCTCTCTTGACTAGAATCGCTTCTGCTTTACCGGGTAAACACAAATTTGCGAAGAATAACTACAAGAATGCCGTTAGTCATTATGACTTCGCTTCCATATGGCCTTCTCTCACTGATAAGTTCGATAGGTTAGCAGTAGACCCGAATACGGGTGATATACTCCCAGAAACTGAAAAAGTAAAGACTGGATATGGTGGCCTTCACTTCTGGCATCCTTCTATCCATCCTCTGAGGAAGAGGCAGAGGAGCACCTTGCAATCACAGAAGGACGCTAAAGGGAAGCCTCTGGAGGTGAACCTTCCCGCATTCTGCCATATGCTCGCTGGTGAGGTGATGAAGGACGATTGGGAGAATGGGACTAGCATTCTAGAGGAACAAGCGCGTTTGGACGAGTCCTTGGAGAGAGCGAATCCGACTCATCATGCTTTCGCTGGTATGAAGACATCCTTCAGCGCCAAGAGAAAAGACGAGATGAAAAGACTTGAAAGAGCCGCTAAGAAGGAACACGGCAAGTCCTTCGATGAACTTGAGGATACAGAGAAAGCCAAACTGATGGCTCATCCCGACAATAAAATAGAGAGAGACCACAACCTATTGGGCTCTCTGATATCTGGAAAACAAGGTCATCATCACAATCATCTTCTGTATGAGAGGGATTACTCAAGATGGCTAGAGGGACAAGACGAGGAAACCAAGTCTCTCGATGAGAAGGACAAGAGGATAAAGCACATAGAAGAGAGGAAGATGAGTTGGGATTCACCGAATACTTCTGACCCGGAACCCATGGAATTAGAGGATTACCCAGAAGACACCTATGCACAGAAAGCGAAGAAGGATGAAGCGAAGCGTAGACTAGATAAATATGCATATGAGAAATTTGGTCTTACTCGTTTCAGCGAACTGAATACCAATCACAAAGCGGAAGCGAAGAATATCATTCTGGGTGAGAAGAGACACCCCCATAGTTTGGGGTGGGCTGGTATAGCCTTCGGATTACAGTGGTTGAGTCCCAAAGAGAGGTCACAAGTGCTGAATCACATAATGAAGAGTGATGAGAACGGGAGGATAGGCGTTAATCACAATGACCATCAGACGGTAGAATTGGATGACAAGACGTCGATTCCAATGGGACTCTTCGTTAGGAACTTCATAACCCATGTCATGCAGGAGTACAAGGCGACTCAGAGGGGTCATTCCAAACTATCACCCAATGCACCGAAGTACCCAGAGAAGCCGAATGATATAGGTGATAGAAACGAAGATGAGAATTTTGCTACGTTCAATGCTTTGGAAAGCACCTATATGGACAAGTTCAAGAACTTCATGGGACATATGCTAGGATTACCTCTGCATACCAAAGGGAATTTGGCTGGGAAGCCCAATTGGAAAGCCAAAAAAGGAGGTGGGAATAGAGTGTTTCCTATGGTTGGGATTAGGAAACCCGGCTATTTCAAGGAGAGGGTTAAGTATCACAGATTCAAACCAACAGGAAAGGTAGACAAGGAAACCGGAGAGGAATTGGTCAGTGACACTCCGATATATGACGCTATGAGAGAGGCGTATGATTCTATTGGCGCTGGTATGGCTATCAACTCTTCAATCAAGCAAGATTTTCATTTCAAGGACTTCCTTGATTTGGTGGGTTGGAAACAAGATGATAATGGCGACTTGCAACCCATGGAAGAGCATCCAATTTTCGATAACTGGAACCAACACGATACCTTCAACTTCTCCAAGGAGGAATTGGAGGAGATAAGAGATGTGAGAGAAGCATACATGGGATTCTCAAAGGGAGAGAAGCCACTACGGGACATATATTCCCATTATATCATAGCCAATAATGGACCCGAAACCGAGAATGAGAATTACTCAATCGATAGCGATGGGATGGCAAGGGGAAGAGGGAACTACAGAAACGCATGGTTTGAGGGAGGTGGCTTCCCGATGCTAGACAACCACTACTTGGAGGCCATCTTCAATACATTCACAGCAGACAGCATGAACAGTAAACCGAAAATCAATGAGAAGACCGGGGAACTGGAGGACATCGGTAACTACTTTCCAGCGACTGGTCTCTTTGGGGAGATTCTAGACCAGAATGGCAACCTCAAGCCACATTCGGATATGCTGAGATTCTTAGCACCCTTAATCAAGAGCGCCATGGATGTGGGTGATAGGTCATCTCAGAATCTCATTGATGCTCTCTCTATACACGAGACCACTCCTCCTAATGACGATTTCTCCATCAAGAGGGGTAAGAAGCCTCCGAGGAACAACAAGAACTGGTTCACAGATAGCCTCTTCACCCACCTTGGTGGTGTGAAGTCGAAATTAAGAAATTGGTTTGCCTCTGGTCGCACTGTTAATGACATACAGTATTCCAATTTCGGTCAGATAGAGGGAGCAGGACACGCGAGGAATCCAGTTGAGGGGAACCTTGGCTTCTCAGAGAGCATCGGAGCGAATATAGGTTTGAAAACCGATGATTTTAGCACAGACCAGAAGACTCGTAATCACGAGCATGAGTGGTACAGGGACACTACACTAAGAGGGGCGATGCATAGACCCGGTGACAGATTCTCAAAGGACTCTTCTGGTGTTTGGAGGAACGATGAGAACGGTCAAGTCATGTTAGGCTCACCTTACGATATCCATGGGAAGAATCAATCTAGTATCGGGTCTGTAGCAAGAGAGCATAGAACTGGATATCGTGATTCCGATGTGGATTGGAGACAGATGATGGATGCTGATGGCATCTTCTCCCAGATGCCAGATAACATGATTCTTCGGACACCACAGCATCCAAATGCCCTTTTCAAGACTCTAGGAGAACTCAAGTGGAACATTGAGAGGACGAAGATGACTGATTTCAAAGGCACTCAAGATGTCATTGAGGATGAGACTGGTAGGCGTTTGACCACAGAGGAATTAGAAGGCGAATTACTCAGTGTGATGAGGCGCTACGAGGGAAAAGAGAGATTCCTACAATTGAAACCGGGAATGACATCCGACTCACTCAATATAGGAGCAGACGGTTTATGGGAGTTTGTGAACACTGGTACTTCCGAAGAGCCGAAATTTGAGAAGCCATTTGAAATAATGTCTAAAGTGCATACGGCACAAAAGACAAGAATGCGGCATTATGACGAGATGAAAGCCAGTATCGCTAAATCAGTGGAGGATTATGCGAGGGATGTGTTGATGCCCTTGTATTTGAAAGAAGACCCAAAAGCATTCGACCCATCCAACCCTACCAAGTTCATCTCAAACCACGCTCAGATGCTCGCTGATGCTGAGAAGATTCTCATGCATATGCCCCATTCTTCCCATGGCATCAAGGTGACTGCTCCAGATATCCGTGAGGTAGCGAAGGAAACGACGGGGCGTGGAATGGGCTCGCCTTTTGCGCCTGTAGCATCTATAGTCGGCTCTCTGAATCACGAAGGGGAAGAAATTGGTCATATTAAGGGCGCTCATTTTTTGAGCCCCGACTGGACAATAGAGGAAATCCTAGACCTTCCTCAATTGGGGTTGAACCCAGATGACGAGGGAGACGTAGAAGTAGCCGAGTATTTCTTGAAGCATCTACAGACACTACCAGAGGAAACGTGGGGTGAGAAGAAAATGGGAGTCAGAGCCATGACTCTCGGCCAATTCTTGCAGACTGAGGCTTTAGTGACCAATGATTGGGGAATCGATGAGGAAACCGGAGAGGGAGAGAAAGACCCCACATGGGCCAATGGCATAAATTACAGTAGCGGGTACGATTGGAATCGCCCAGAGAGTCATTCTGAGTTAGTCGATGGGCATTATGACGAACTCGTGGAAGCGATAAAGAAGGACGTAGAGCCGAGAATAGAGGAGACTCACCGACGCAATCTCAGACGAGGTGTAGACAAGAGACCAACTTGGCATGAATATAGTAGACCCGGTCATATTAGTAAATTCAAAAATAAATGGATTACTCGCCCGAAAATAGATAAGGAAACCGGGGAAAAGACGGAAGGAGTACCGAATCCCACTGGACTCATGCATGAGTCAGTAGATAGATTGCACAATCTATTCAATGACCCTAACAAGCAGAGTGATAGGGACTTCTTTGGGCTTTCTCTAGTCGGCCTTCCTATTAGGACAACAGACGGTAATCGACCCTCAACGCATAGAGAGGCGTTGAAGGATAAACTGAGGCAGATAGTGCTACACACCCCTGTGCCACACGACCACGAAGTCTCTGCGACCTTCATGCACTCCGGGTTGTACCCGGATGTGGAGTTGCACCCGAACCATTCCAGAGAGGGAGTCCATGTGACCCCTTACTTCCAAGCGCCCTCCATTGGGGCGTACGATGGGGGTGAGATGTATCCTAGTGTGAGAAGTTCCATGAATCCAATCGACACACCCGGACAAATCAAATTTGAACCCAAAAGGTCAGAAGAATCTTCGTTTCTGCCCTTCCCTTCTCATGATTCCTACGCAAACATTCATGGTGAGGAGGTACAACAGCAACTCGTGAGTGGTGACTTGTCCAAACTACCTTGGGGTCCATCGGTCAATCAAGATATAGGGGATTCGGGAGTTCCTCCCAGTGAGAGCGATTCCGGTGCTGTGGTCAAGGAGAGACCCACTACTATTTCCGGTCTACTGCTCAAGGACGACTTACCAAAGGAAATGCCACTAATCGACCCCTTGCATAAGATTTTCACTATAGACGACCTTAACCAGTTGAGGGGATTCACTGGTGAGTGGGTAGTCTCTGTGTTCTATGAGGGAGAGAGAATAAAGGTCAAGAGGAGGAGGAACAGTCTCACAATCACCAACGACAAGCATGAGAAGTTCGGAACTACCGATTCCATGAGGAAGTCATTGAGGAAGGTCTGCAAGAGGAACTACATCATAGATTGCGTCATGAGCGAAGGTACGCTTCATATCTCTGACATAATGGAGTACGATGGCACTGATGTCACAGATTTGAGCACCCGCGAGAGGGTCAAGGTGCTAAGAGGGCAATTCGACAGTCATGAGAATGTAATGGTTCCGAGTCCCTCTACACTCAAGATTACTGATGATGAGGGTCTAAAGGGCTCTGTGAAGTCTCTCCTAGAGGAGAACAAAGACGCTAAACTACTACTGAGAGACGCTAAATCGTCCTACATGAAGGGAGAGGAGAAGCACCCCAAGTGGGTTCTGATGACCAAATCTGATGATGACTTCCACATTCCATTCGGAATGGAGATGGAAGATGGCTACTTCATCCTGCACTTTGAGGAAGACCTAGTTAAGTACGAGATAGTTGATGATAGTCCCGTCAATCCAGTTAGCGCTATGGCTTCTCTTTCTGAGTCCGATTATCCCATACTCCTCGCTAAGAGCCTTGAGACCTATTGGAAACCAGTGTTCAAACAGATGTTGAAGGAATCTAAACTACAGGATGAGATGTCACCAGAGGAGACAGAGGAGGAGAGCGCAGGGATAATCAAACCGGGTGATGATGATAGCATCAAGAAGCCAAAGAAGTACCTAGATGCTCTTCTTAGATTAGAGAAGAGGATTGATGATTTTGAGAAGGGGCATTTTCCCATGTCTGGTAGCAAGGGTATGTATTTCGACGTAGAATCTCCTAGAGGACCAACTGAATTGGTTCATCCATCTGCCCTTCCAGATTATGACATGATAGAACCAGAGGGGCAAGAGATGGAAGAAGAGAAGGATTACCCCGGAAGACGCAAGAAAGCGGCAGAAACGGAACATAAGGAGGAGGAATTGGAGACTTTTGGGAATCCATGAGCATCCGCTTCATCTATATATCATGACAAGGCCCTCGGAGAGATAGTGTGCAGTACCAGATACAACGGCGTGACGATGAGACCATCACTCTGCTCAAGGCAGGGAATGAACTCGTGGTCGCAGGATATGCAAGCGTAGAACTGGTAGACAAGCAAGGCGATTTAATAACAAAGGAGGCATTGAAGGACGCATTTCGTAAGTTCATGGAAAACCCATCTTACAGAAACGTCCAACTAGCGCACTCCAATATACAAGTAGGCGATGTGGTTCCTAATTATACAGATAGTGAAGGGAGGTTGTGGAAAAGCGAAGTCGATGATGTCGGAATGTTTGTAGTAATACAATTACGTGATGACATCGAGAAAGCAAAGGAAGTCGCCGCCGAAATCCGAAAAGGAGCACTTAGGGGTTTCAGTATCGGAGGGCAGGCATTCAAACGAGTCAGAAAATCAGACCCGAAACACGGAGACTACCAAGAAATCAGCAAGTTGGAACTACATGAAGTGACAATCTGCGAAAAAGGCATCAATCCAGAAGCAACATTCAGAATACTTAAGGAAGATAAGGAAGAAAACGGAAAAGTGAATAAAATGACTGAAATAGAAAATGACAATATGATGAACCAGATAGGTGATGTTCTGGGTCGTCTTGAAACCCGTCTGGATTCTCTGGAGAAGGGGAAGAAACCCGCTTTCCTAGAGGACAAGGATGAGAAGAAAGACGACAAGAAGGATAAGACTGAGAAGACTGAAGATGTCGAGAAGACTGAAGATGTCGAGAAGTCCGAATTCTCAGACGTTATCACCTCAGAATACCTCAACTGGATGGAAGACACCCTAAAGAGCGCTGGTGTGGACACAGGAGCCGCACGAGCACACTTTGATGGCGACGAAGTCGCCAAGCAGAACATGGGTTCCACTCCCGGTGAGATGTCTGCGAATGACCTACAGCGAACCGGACAGGTAAAGGGTCGAGCAACTTCGGAAGGGAAGCCCTCCACTAACGCTCTATCCCGCGCTGGGCTCAAGAAGTCCGACTACCTAACCGCAGGTGATGTGGATTCAAGCGACATAGAGGCCGCATACGAGGTCTACAAGGCCGCGGCTCTAGAGCAGGAGTTCAAGGGAAGCCTTGAGCACCACTTCGCTGACCGATACAATCACGAGAGGACCAATGAGATTTCCAAGGCTGAGGCCGCGGCTTTCGACGCACGTGACCCAATCGTAAGCATCCAGAAGTCAATCGAGGCTCTTGGAGAGAGGATTGACGCAATCGGCACTCCAGCAGAGACAGGCGAGACTCTTCAGAAGTCAGCAAACACCGCTATGGCAATTCCTTCAACGAGCGACCTAGCCCAGATGTCTTGGGACGAGGTACACGCACTCGCTGGACGAGCATTTGAAGGGGGTAACTGATTATGGCAAGAGATTACGTACGAACAATAACTGATATGGAGCGCTATTACTATGGCGCTGGAAACGCAATGGGCTACTCATACTCTGGTAGCGAGTTGCTGAAGGCCGACAGCCCCATGCTGTCCACGACTGCTGGAACCTACCAAGCAATCTACGGACGCAAGGTGTGGTCGCAACTGAACCAAGAGTTCAACGCATTCAGCATCCTACCTAAGAGGCCATGGGACAGGTCTGGATGGAGAGTCATCACAGCCAAGCCTTCTTCCGCTGATACCGGAACTCTACTCGGCGGTGTTGCAGAGAACGCAACCCTACCCGACACACAGAGGCCAGTGTTCCAGCACATTGCCGCAAAGCCCAAGACTATCGCGCACACCTTCGATATGTCTGAGACGGCTATCTTCCTAGCAGATAAGGACGATGGGATGGGAGACATCCGCTCGGTCCTCAAGGAAGAGATGGGCAAGCACCACGCAGAGTCCGTGAACAAGATGCTCACTGACGATGTGACCAACCCTGCTGGCAACAACTTTGAGTCAATGGACCGAATCACTGCCGGATACGCAACAGGAGCCGCATCCAAGACTGGACTAAGCACAGACGGTGATGCAATCGACCTAGACGGCGACCTAGACATCTACAGCATCAGCAGGTCTGCCACTGGAAACGGATGGGCAAGCGCTGAGATGAGTTGTAACGCAGTTGGTGGAACTCAGACTGACAGGACCATGAGCCTAGACCATCTGGACGATATGTTCCAGAAACTCTGGGTCCGTGGTGGAAACCCCAAGGTCATGCTAACGCACTACGACACTCTGATGAGGCTACAGCAACTACTACAGTCCCAGCAGAGGTTCATGGAAGAGAAGAGGGTCACCCCCACCTACAACGGTGTGAAGGGTGTTCCCGGTATCGAGGCTGGATTCATCGTGGCAACCTACAACGGTGTTCCAATCATTCCTTCCAAGGACATAGCACAAGACGGAATCGGTAGAATCTACTACCTAGACACCGACTATATGCACTTCTCCACCGCAATACCAACGCAATACTTTGAGAGCGGCATCGAGACTGGCGACCCGTTCGCCATCAACAGGCTGGGTCAAGAAGGACTATACCGAACAATGGGTGAGGTCTGGAC
>Ga0098055_1002216_pt1 | contig 10163 bp, 9 predicted proteins | sample 17_taG_FD_75107 | JGI IMG/M metagenome (GOLD analysis project Ga0098055, IMG submission 75107) | Marine viral communities from the Subarctic Pacific Ocean - 17_ETSP_OMZ_AT15314 metaG | ecosystem: Environmental > Aquatic > Marine > Oceanic | place: Pacific Ocean | collected 2015-01-18 | reverse complement strand
TGCTCGCGGTCGTTTTTGTCGCGGCAGTCTTTGCCGCAATTCTCGCGGTCGATACGGTTCGGCTCGATCGCATTTTTACGGAGTGGATTAAATGAGCAAAGGCAAACTAACAGCGGCGGTAAAAGATCGACGCGCGACGCGCGTCAACATTGCGCGCGCCGCGCAACTAATGGATATGAAGTATTCGTCTATCCGCGAAGCGATGGATCGCGGGTACATCCGGGCGACCGTTCGCTATGAAGGGTCAAACGGGCGAACGGGTCGGCTTACAACAATTGGCGACTTGGAAGACTTTCGACTTGTGCTAATCGAACGTTACTCCGCGTACAACAGCGAACACCACGCCGCGAAAGTCGAGTCGCTTCAATCTATCGGCGACCTTTCGGACATTGCAACATGAGCAACAAAACGAAAGCAACAGGCGATACGAATCTCGACCGCGCCCGCGCGGCGGGGTTCGAGATTGTGACCTATTCTTCCCTGTCCCGGTTCAGGAATTGCCGTCGAAAGTTCAAGCTCGGCTACGTTGACGGACTCAAGCCGAAAGCGAAGAGCGACGCGTTGTGGATTGGAACGATTTTTCACAACGCGATCGAGGCGCATTATAAGCGCGGCGAAATTGACGTCGACCGTTTCTTAACCGAAGAGCAAGGTTTAACGCTCGACGACGAAACTCGCGGAACGTTTGAGTTGTTGCGCGCAATGTTGCGCGGCTACTTTGCGCGTTGGGGTACGTCGAAAAGCGACAAGCCCGTCGGCGTTGATCCTCGCGGGATGATTCGCGACGACGAACTTGAATATCTCTACGTCGAACCGACATTCGTTCACAAAATCCGCAATCCGGAGACGGGCGCGAAGTCGCGTTCGTTCATCCTGTCCGGCAAGATCGACGGACTCGTTCATTTGAAAGGAACGAACGAGCTTTACATAAAGGAAAACAAGACGGCGGCGACGATCGACGGCGCATATCTTGAGCGGCTATGGTCCGATTTCCAGTCGATGCTATACGCGCGATACATCGACGACATCGTTTCGGACGGTTTCGGAATGAGAGTCGTCGGCGTTCTGTACGACATAACCGAAAAGACGCGCATTCGTCGCAAGGCGGGCGAGACTGTCGACAAGTTCGAGGAACGACTCGGTCGTTACAAGACCGAAAAAACGATCGAGAAGCACCGCGAAGCGGGACCGAAGCCCGCCGAAACTTGGGAAGCGTTTCGCGAGCGCATGAAACGCGAGTACGAAAACCCGGACAAGATGCACCGCGAGTTAATACGCTTCGACGAGCAACGGCTCGCGGACATCGACGGCGAGGTTTGGGAAATGACGCAACAAATACTCGACGCGCGTCGACGCGACAGGTGGTCGATGAACACTTCGCAATGCTATTCGTTCGGCTTCGGCTGTTCGTTCGTCCCGATTTGCCGCGCGGGCGGAGTCCTCGACGAGATAACAGCGAACGACTTCGAGGTTCGAGTTCCATTCGAAGAACTCGACGACGTAGACTTCGACTTCGAGTCGAACGGAATGATTTTTCAGCCGACCGAAAAAAAGGTCGCTTCGACTATTGACACCGGCGACGAATCGCCTACCCTTCCTTTCTAACCTTTTCCATTTTTTGGAGTTCAAGACATGACAACGAAAGCAACGCAAACGAAACCGGCGGAAGCGACGCCGACAACAACGGCGAAGCCGGTAGGCGTTTTACCGACCGCCTCGACACCGCCGAAGCGAAGGATCGAAGACCTTTCGATTCTTCTTTACGGCGCGCCCAAGATCGGGAAGTCGTCGTTCGCGGCGCAGTTCCCCGACGCACTCTTCCTACCAACCGAACCCGGCTTAAACTCGCTCGACGTTTTCCAAGCCCCGGCCGACGGGACAGGCGTTAAAGACTGGCCGGAGCTTTCCCGCATTTATTCGGAAGTCGCGCGCGGCGGACACGGCTTCAAAACAACAGTTATCGACACAATCGGCAACGCCTACGAATTTGCAGCGGCGCACGTTTGCGGCGCGCGCAACGTTGAATACGCGGGCGACCTCGCGCACGGTAAAGGTTGGGGATTGATTAAAGCGGAGTTTAAGCGGCTGATTACGGCGGCGGCAAAACTTCCATTCGGTTTAATCATGATCGCTCACGCGACAAACGACAAAATCGAGCAAGGTGGTAGCGAGATAATCAAAACGCGTCCGACCTTGTCGAACGCTTGTCGCGAAGTGCTTTTGGGTCTTTGCGATATGATTTTGTTTTTCGACGTCGAGAAAGTTAACGACGACAACGGAAACGTTCGGTTCGATCGCGTTTTACGCACGAAGCCGAACGCAAACTTTGAAGCGGGCGATCGCTCGGGAACACTCCCGGCGGTTATCCGTGTACCTAACGGCGCGTCGATGAGTGGCCCGGAACACTCCCGCGCCTTATTTAACGAGTTCCGGAAAGCCTACGAAAGCGGTGTAAAAAAATGAACGACAACAACGGCGATTATTACGGCGATGTTCTGGCAGAAATGGACGACGCGTTCGCGAACGCGCCCGCTCCCGACGGCGGAGTAACCGAAGTTCCCGACGGCGATTATCAGGTCGTCGTAAAAGAAGCATTCTTGGCGACTTCGCAAACATCGGGCAACCATTTACTAAAATGGAAACTTAAGGTTATCGGTCCGCGCCATCGTGGCGCGACACTGTGGCGCAATAACGTTATCGCGCGCGATAAGATGCAATGGTTAAAGAAAGACCTCGCGGTTGCGCGGCTCAATCTCGAAAGCCTGTCGGAGCTTGAAACGCGCGTCGAAGAATTGAAGGGCGTTGTTATGGACGTTCGCGTTCAAAAGAACGGCGACTTTCTTAACGTATGGCTTAACCGTTTCGTAAAGGTCGACCCGAACGCCGATCTTTCCGACGCGGCTCAAAGTGGCTTCGCTTCGCCAGTTGTTAACGACGTCGGCGCAACAACACCGCAAGCACCAATTGACGAAGAAGGGGTTCCGTTCTAAAATCTATCGGTTTGGCGTCGCGCGCGTTTTTTGCTTTCAACAGCAGTTTCCTACTATTCCATCCCTCGCGCGCGACGCCTCTTTCTCTTATGCCAAAACGCGAAACAATTCGATTGATTGTCGACACTCGCGAAAAGCGACCTTGGGTTTTTTCGCCGATCGTGACAACGCGACGCGCGAAGCTCGAATCGGGCGACTACTCAATTGAAGGTTTCGAAGATCGAGTCGCGGTCGAGCGGAAGACGAAAGACGACTTCGTTTCGTCGATTTGTTCCGGGCGATCGCGATTCAATCGAGAGCTTCGTCGACTGCAAGCGTTCGAGTTTGCGGCGGTCATTGTTGAAGCGGAATTACCCGACTTGTTGTCGGGGAACTATACAAGTGGAATGTCCGCGCGCGCTGTTCTTGCGACAACGGCGGCGATCACGGTAGAACGCGGCATTCCTGTTTTCTTTGCGAGCCATAGAGCGGCGGCGGCGATACTCGCCGAAGCGTTCTTCGCTCGCTTCATAACTAAAAACGAAAGAACGAAAGGGCGAGCAAATGCAACGGCAGAAACAAAGACGCGCACCGCGCGAAAGGAAGACCGGCCCGGTTGAAGCGACCGGTCGGGTAACGCGAATTTACTATTCGTCCGACTCATTTTCGGCGGGCGTGTTAACCGCCGACGACGGCACCGACTACAAATTCGCGGCAAAGGGCGAACTCGAAACAGGCGACCGCGTAACGCTCTCGGGCGAGTGGAAGTATCACGCGAAATACGGCTCGCAAATTGACGGCGCGACTTTCTTGTTTGATACCAAGCCAACAACCGAAGGGCTTGTCGCCTACCTGTCGAAGAGCGATCGGTTTAAGGGTGTCGGTCCATCGCGCGCGGCGGCTCTTGTTAACTCGATCCTCGCGTTAGGTGACTTCGAAACTATTGTCGTGAACACCGACCCGGCAGAAATCGCCGAACGCGCGGGCGTTCCCGTTGCAGTCGTTGAAACACTCCGCGACGAATGGACAACGCAAGCGGGGACGAATGGGATCATGGCCGAGCTTGCCGGTTTCGGCGTGACACCGGCAGCGGCGAAGAAGTTGTTCGACAGGTTCGGCGGCTCGGTTGTAAAAACGATTCAGCGTAACCCGTACTTTCTTGTCGGTCGGATTCGAGGGTACGGCTTTAAGCGTGTCGATGAAATCGCGCTCCGGGCGGGCATGACGAAAAACGATTCGAGTCGCATAGCGGCGGGCGTTGTTCACGTTTTGCGCGAGGCGCGCGACAATGGCGGACATACATTCACGGCGGCGAAGCCGTTCGTTCGCGCCGCTCTTGAGTTGCTCGCGCTCGACACAATAGACTGTCGCGAACGCGTCGAAGCGGCAATCGGCGACGCGGTCGAGGGCGGCGATATTCGCGCGGCGGAAATCAACGGCGAACACCTGTTCGGCTTGCCTGAACTGTGGCAAGCCGAAGAGGTTGTTCAGGGCGCGATTAAAGCAAACGCGCAAGGCGCGGGCGCATTCTCCGAGCAATCGCCTGAGAGTCTCGCAAAGCTCGCTCTCGACGCGTGTTCGACCTTGAACGACGGACAAGTCGCGGCGGTCGTTGGCGCGCTCTCTAACCGCCTGTCGGTGATTACAGGCGGCGCGGGATCGGGAAAAACGTTTCTCGTCGGTGCAATCTGCGACCTGTTCGAATCTCACAACGACGCAACCGTCGCGCTTGCCGCGCCTACCGGCAAGGCGGCGAACCGCTTAATCGAATCCGTCGGGCGAAAGGCGACGACGATTCACGTTTTACTCGACCCGAAGCCGCAAACCGTCGACGGCGAAGTCGTCTTTAACTTCGCGAAAAACGAAGAAGACAAGATCGACGCCGACCTCTTGATCGTCGACGAAGTTTCCATGGTCGACGTTCTTTTATTCTCGTCGCTATTGCTCGCGGTCGATTGGAACCGAACGACGGTCGTTCTTGTCGGCGATCACAACCAACTGCCGCCGGTAGGCGCGGGCGCGGTTCTTCGCGACCTTATCTCGGGCGACCTCGCGCCGGTCGCGCGGTTAACTGAAATTCACCGCAACGCCGGAACGCTCGAACGCAAAATTAACAACGTGTTGTCTGGCGTCGTCGAGGCGTCCGTTCCTCGCGACTCGGGTTCGATTGAGATTCCGCCTTGGACCATACTTCCGAAATACAAAGACAAAGACGAAGCGGCTACGTTTATCGCGCGCCTGTTCCGCGAACATTTGGAAAAGTTCACGCGCGCGGACGGGTCGCCAGTTGATCCGATATGGGGCGTACAACTGTTAACCGCGATGCACAACGGACCGGTCGGAACGAAAGCGTTAAACTTTGCGCTTCAAACGATCGCGGCGGAGCGCGACGGACGACCGGCACCGATTGCAAATCCGAAGACCGGGATCGCCCCGATTCAAACAGGCGACAAAATCATTCAGACGAAGAACGATTACAAAATCGGAGTTATGAACGGAACAGTCGGACGGGTCGTTTCAAAAAGTGTAGACTCTCAAGACATGACGATTGATTTCGACGGAATCGGAGTCGTCGAGCTGTCCGGCTCGGCGGCGAGTAACGTCCAACTCGCCTACGCGTTAACCGTTCATAAGTCGCAAGGGTCGGAATACCCGATCGTCGTATATGTTTGTCACAAATCACAGTCAATAATGTTGCATCGAGGATTATTTTATACTGCCGTCTCGCGCGCCCGCGAAGCGGTTGTCGTCGTCGGGGATTCGTGGGGAATCCGAACTTGCGCGAAGCGGATTCGAACGGATAAGCGACGAACGTTGCTTTCGTTGTCGTCGAAATAGCAGAGAAAAGGGAACGTGCAACAGCACGGAGAAAGGGAAAGAAAGTTGAGCAAGCCAAGCGAAGCGGCGTCGGGGAATCGTTCGAGCGAGGTCGGAGAATATTACAAGAGGATAACGGCGACGCCTATCGGCGACATCGCGCGCGAACTCTTAAGCGGTCGAATTACGGCGGAAAGGTCGGGCGCGCTTTTAGTCGACTGCCCAAACCATAAATCTACATCGAAGACAAGTCTACACGTTGACACGCGCGGCGGCTTATTCCACTGTTTCGGTTGCGGTGTCGGTGGCGACGTCTTGCAACTGGTTGAGTTTGTCACAGACGGCACCGTTACAAAACTCGCGCGCGGCGAACGGGCGGGCGAATCCCATCGTCGCGCTCGCGATTGGCTCGCGTCGCGTCTGGCGATGCCGACGCTATCGCAAGTCGGGCTATCGCCTGAACGAATCGCGGAAATTGAGGCGCACCGAATCGAATCGGAAACGGTCGCGTCCGCGCTATGGCAAGTCTTCGACGTCTACCATAAACACCTAATGAGCGGCGAAGGCGCGGAAGTTCGCGAATGGATCAAATCGAATTACGGTTTCGACGATCAAGTTTTGGCCGACTTTCGCATCGGTTGGGCATCGCCGAACAATCGAGCTTACGAATTGTTGAAGCGAGCCGGAGTCGACGCGCGAACAGCAATCGCAACCGGCGCGTTCCGACTCGACGCGCAAGACAACGCGCGACCGTTCTTCGAAGGACGCGTCGTCTTTCCCTACCTGTCACGCGGTCGCGTCGCTTACGCAATCGGACGCGCTACGCCGTGGACGAATTCAATCGACGCGAAAGCCAAATACAAGAAATTGCAAACGCATAACGGCGCGAACCGATCCTTCGTTTCGAAGACGATCGACAATTCGGTTTTGTTCGGCGAGGACGTTTTGCTTGAATCGCCGAAGCGAATCGCGATCACCGAAGGCGTTACCGATTGTATCGCCGCGCTTGCCGTCGGCATTCCGACGGTTTCGCCTGTTACGGTTCGATTCAAAACGGACGACGTCGATCGGATCGTTCGCCGTCTTCGCGGCGTGGAAGAAGTCGTTTTCGTTCAGGACAACGAGTTTTCGGGAATCGGAATCGACGCGGCACTTTCAACCGCCGAGCGGTTCGAGGCGGAGCGCGTTAAGTGTTCAATCGCGACGATTCCACTTGAAGACTCACAACGCGAAGCGCGCGAGCGACTCGCGGAGCTTTTAGGCGATCGCTATTCGGAAGTCGTTTCCGCTCCGCCGTCGAAGCGTCGTCGCCTTATCGACGAAGTTGTCGTCGACGAAGCCGACCGCGACTCGGTCGACGGCTTGATCGCGAACGCGAAAATTGATCTTTGCGAGTGGCTCAAGAATAACAACGCGGACGCGCTGTCTTCCCTGCTGGATTCGGCGCGGCGTCCGCTCGAAGTTGCGATCGACAATATTCGCCCGCTCGACGACCCGGTCGCGATGGTCGATTCGATCGCGCCAATACTGGCGCGCGTCAACGTTCAACGACCCGTCGACCGGAAGCCACTTTTCCAGCGGCTTAAAGAATTGACGGGAATCGGCGTTACCGAATTGCGGCAAGAAGCGAACGCGTTGTCGAAAAATCAAAAGAAGAACGCGACGAAAACGAAGCCGGAAGACGTAACAACGCTCGCCGAGCCGGGAACGCTCGCCGCCTCAATCGAACAAACGCTAACCGCCTCGCGCCTAAACGGCGAATCGCCGCCGTGGCTCGAACTGTCCCGCTCTACGCTTGAGTGGTTCCGCGCGAACGGTGCGGTCATTTGGAAGACCGAAGAAGGCAAGCCGATGATCTTTTTCGACGGCGCGCCGTTCGAGGTCGTCGCTTCGACCGCATACGAACGCCACGCGTTCCAAGGCATGTTTTGCAGGACGACGGGCGTTCCTTCAGGCACGACTACTTATCGCGCGTTTTCTTCAAACTTCGCCGACGTTATCGTCGACGTTTCCAAAACTAAAGCGAAGACCTCATGGGCGACCGCGTTCGTTGCGCGCGGCGTCGTTTACTTTTCGTTAGGCGACGAGAACCGCGTAGCGCGCATTGACGAAAGCGGCGTCGAGGTCGTCGCGAACGGGACAAACGAAGACGCGGTTATTGTTGCGCCGTCGCCAAAAATGGCACCCGTTATCTTTGACGCCGACGCACCCGTCGAAGATCTCGACGCATATCTCGACAAATATATTGGTCGGCACCTCGCTTGTTCTAAATGGGAACGACGTTTGATTCTCGATTGGCTTTCGTGCTTCCCGCTTCTCGGTCTTGTTGGAACGCGACCAATGCTTCGATTCGAAGGCGAAGCGGGTTCAGGCAAAACGTGGGCGGCTAAAATGTTGACGACGCTAATTTACGGCGAAGAGCGGCAAAAGAAAGCGACGTTGGCGGCTAACTATGTTGACTCCGAACGCTCGCCAGTTGTTGCGCTCGACAACATCGAAACCGCGAACATTACGCGCGACCTTCTCGACTTCTTTCTAACCGTCGTTACCGGTGTTGAGCGAGAAAAGCGCGACGTTAATTCGGAAGGCACAATTTCAGTTACGCCGTTTTGCCTGTTACTAACAACTGGAATCGAGCCGCTATCGGGCGACGTCGTCGAACTTCAGGGCCGAATGTTCTTGTCGTGGTTCGACAAAGCAAACCAAGCCGAGTTCGGCATTTTGGAAAAGCAAGTTCTCGACGAAATAAAGTCGGTTCGGTCGCGACTGATTTCGTTAATTCTCAAGCGAGCCGCAACCGTTCTACGCTTAATTAAGCGCGGGGCGCACCCGCTAATAATGCGCGGACTGTCGGTCGCCTTGGGCGACCATGGCAAGAAGCGCGCGAACGACTTTATCGCGTTGCTATATCTTCAACGGGTCGCAGCGGCTCGCGAAGAAGAGCGCGGCGCAATGCTCGACACGATCGACGAGTCGTTTCTTTCTTTGATTCGCAACAGCAACGCAAAAACCGAAGCCGAAGCGCGCGAGTCTTCGCCTATCGTCGCCGCGCTTACCCGCTTTTTCTATTGGATCAACGCGGAAGGCGCGCGACCTGATTTGCTCGGGATCACAATGAACGATATTCATTCGACGATCGTCGACGTTCAATCGCAAGTTTTGTTTAACGCGTTGGTTCAATGCAAGCGCGATACAGGAATGCAATTTGAGTATCGAAACGCTTTGCAGTTTGGGCGACGTCTAAACATGGACGCGACCGCGCTTGCCTCAAATGGATTTACCGTTACGTCGAAACGCGATCGTTCGGGTAAGCGGTATTATTCGATCCGGTGGAAGCGCGACGATACGTTCGACGCCGTTCCCGCGCCTATTGTCGAGTTAGTAGAGCAACAAGAAGAGTTCAGTTCGGACACGCCGTTTTACGGCGAAGACGAAGCCATTTTCTAAACGAAAGGTTCTAATATGTTGATTGGTTTTTTATGTCTCTCAGTCGCGATCGGCTACGTTTACGGCGCGGCGTTTGGTTGGTTGTTGGTTGGCGCGACGTTTGTCGTTCAGGGGTTGGTTTCGGCGCAACAACGGGAACGCCAGAAGCGCGCGCGCGTTGAGGTTCTTCGCTCGATTTCAAACGCGACGATTGATTCGCCCGCGCTCGCGGAGTTAATCGCGCTGGTCGACTCCGCCGGTGATCGGAAGTTCGGCGTTTCTGAATTTGACCGCGCTCGCGACTTAATCGAAAAGCTATCGCCAGAAGAGCGGACGGGCGACGCGTCGCCAATGGGGCGGGATCGTTCGGCGGTCGATATAATGTTTTGCCCGCACGGAAACAGGCGTAGCCGTTGCGAGGCTTGCGAGACGGAGTCTCTCCGATGAGCAAGACAGGCAAGCGCGAAGCGGCGAGGCGGTTTATCGAATCGCGAGCGGCTATGCCGAACGAAGTTTACCGGGCGACTCAGTCCGCAATTATCGACGTCGCCGAGAAACTCGGCGGATTAGATTTAACTGGATTCGTCGAGCGGACGGCGGCGGCTAAAACGCTCGCCCCGGACACGACTTCGCGCGACTCGGCGGCCATGTTGCTCGAAATTGGCCGTCGGCTTCTCGAATTCAAACGAGCGGTCGAGCGGTCGGCGCAACGGCTGGAACGCCGACCGTAGTCGCGCAAGCCTCGACAGGACGTCGAGCGGACCTCGACGTTGCCCCCTGTTGCGCGTTCGGGCGTTTCGGGCGCGGTATATCGGGTTGGAAAAGAAAACGATTCAGGGCGAACCTCGGCGTTCTGCTGGTAGTTGCTGGTAGTGTGCGGGTAGTTGAAATCGGCAACTACCCGCATTCGTAACCCGTTGCTATTAAATGGTTTATTCTTCTTCTTTCTTC
>Ga0098055_1002213_pt1 | contig 10178 bp, 8 predicted proteins | sample 17_taG_FD_75107 | JGI IMG/M metagenome (GOLD analysis project Ga0098055, IMG submission 75107) | Marine viral communities from the Subarctic Pacific Ocean - 17_ETSP_OMZ_AT15314 metaG | ecosystem: Environmental > Aquatic > Marine > Oceanic | place: Pacific Ocean | collected 2015-01-18 | reverse complement strand
TCACTGGAGAGGCAACAAAGAAATAGGTACTGTAACAAAAGATTATGTTATGGATATAGACGAAAGAATTAATAAACAAGAAAGAAAGCAAGTTAATGGCTAAAATAAATTCCAGAAACAAAGGCGCTCAGTTTGAAAGAGACGTTGTACGTATACTCAATAACTTCTTTATAGAGGAAGGGATAGATTACCAAACTAAACGCAACCTAGACCAATACCAACAGAAAGATCTTTGCGATCTACAAATACCACATCATTCAATAGAATGTAAGTTCTACAAAGAAGGAGATTGGCTAAAAGCTGCTTGGTGGGACCAGGTGTGTAAGGCCAGCGAAGATAATATACCTGTACTTATATTCAAATTTAATCGTCGTCCCATTCGTGTATGTATTCCTTTATACGCAATAAATACCGAGTGGGTTAAAGACAATCAAGCCATAGCAATTATGGCTATAGACGATTGGTTATCCGTTCTGAAAACTAACTGGAAATCATACTCTTAAAGGAAAGTGCTAGGTTGAGCGTTGCGCTCTGGACGACTCCTAGCGTAGCCGATGTTTTTAAAGTGAAGGTTTGCTGGGGGCAGACGCATCACTTTTGGAAGAATCCTTAGACTCGCCCATACTTGGAGGAAGATCAGCTGCTTTTGGAGCTGCCGCTTTTTCCAAAGGTTTAAATCCTACGATTCTATTGCTATCACCGTAATCAGAACCTTCTTCTGCTTCTTCTACCGCAACCGACACAATAAACGCCTTCTGGTGTAAATCGTGCGCACTTTTTGGAGGATTGTCGTTACCAAAGCCTAACGCTTTGCATAATCTGGCCCAATCCGCTTTAGCGTATCCTAAATGCTCTTGGTTTTCCGCCCAAAGCATGAATGGCTTACGCAAGATCCAACCCGCGTAATTGTCGCCAGTTATTTCTACTTCAAGCCATATCATGTCGTTACCCGCTTGAGATTTCTTTTTCTCGCACGTAGTAACTACACAAGGATAGTCACCTTTAGGAATCGCGGTATTGTCACTACCCGCATCATCTATATTAAAATCAAATCCATCAAAATCACTCATTTGTCTGCACCTCCGCAAATCCAAGTTTATTAATAATAGTAGTTAGATCAGGGGATTCAAACTCTTCTAACTTACCGCTACGATCTTTGGCAATGTAATTTTGACCAATTCTCGTTTGTAACCAACGAGAGGTTACGGTTTTACCTTCTTCATTTTCATCGTCAAATGTACGCAAGACCAATACCTCATCAAAAAAGTATGGTATTTGCGTTGGCAGTTTAGCGCCAACCATCATCGGCTGATAATGAAACATGCCCGAAGATTCATCGCGTTCCCTACTTTGTTTAGCGATAAATACCACGTGCATCGGAAGGTCCCTAAATCTACGCATCGTTTTAATCATCACTTCGATGACCTCTCCGTACGCACGTCTAGGATCTTTGCTTTTTGCCTTCTCTTGCGACAATAAAATTTCGGCCATTTCTGTCACACTATCTAAGCAAACAGTTTCATAGTTCAAAGTTTTATTCTCTAAGAGCGAAGCAATTTCTTCTATTTCAGAAGCTTCCTTAACCTCAATAGCATCAAGGTCAGGAGCATCTTTAATAGAAAGTAAACCACTCTCCATACTAACGACCAATGTTTTACCAGGTGCCGTTTGACAGAGTGTAGTTTTACCCGCACCACTTTCACCGTAGACCAACAGCTTCGCGCCTTGCTGTTCTACAAGTTGGTTTGGGGTTTTAATACGATCTTTTATACTATCGTTCATATTACTTTCTCCAAAAGTTGTTAATAAAAAAGTTTTCGTTTACAATGTGTTGAAAACTTAATTAATACGTATTGTAAACATGAACAAAGCAAAAAACAAGAACCAATGGAAGATAAATTATCTTTATCGTCAACAACAACTATTGGAGAAGGACCTGATGACTTTATACCAAGAAGGACTGGAACCAGAATATAAGGAGCGTGAAGTGGAACGAATAACACTAAAACAGTATATTGAATTTATAGGGATAGAACCAGCCGCAGAATTATTTGGCTGCTCTACACATGCAGCAAAAGCCTGGAGGTATGGCAATAGACAACCCTCTATTGAACAGGCTAAAAAAATAATTAAAGCCTCTAACGGAAAACTAGATTTTGAAGCAATATTCGGCTCGATTGAAGAGGCTGATGAGAAAACGGTTGAATAGTGTTAGACGTCAAAGCATCTGCGCAGGATTCTGCGTTGGAGCTTGCTCTTGCTTACGCGGAAAGTGGCTACACGCCAGTACCATTATTAAGACATAATAAAGTACCACCCAAAGAACTCGGGGGGTGGCAACAATACAAAGAGCGACAACCGACGACGGAAGAAATAACTCGGTGGTTTAAAGACCGCGATGATTTAGTCGTAGCTTTAATCTGCGGTAAATTCATAGTGGTTGACGCAGACACACCAGAAGCCTGTATATGGGCAGAAAAGAATTTACCAAACACTCCTTGCAAAGTAGTTACAGGCAAGGGGATGCACTACTACTATAACAACCCAGAGAACTACACTACTTACGTAGCGAGAAGAACAGACACGTCAGATCCCGCAAAACTTATTGATATAAGAGGAGTGGGTGGATTAATTATTGCTCCTTATAACATTCACGCAACTGGGGCCATATACGAACCAAAATTTTTAGACGGGTGGGATTGGCATGACACCAGCGATTTGCCTGACTTAACAAAAGAACATTGGGTGATGATTACGGGCGTTGACAAAGTTAACGGCAAATCAATTACATCACCTTTCTCAATAGAAGGTGTAGTACAAGGAAGCCGTAACGATAGCGCGGCAAGGTTAGCTGGGAATCTAATAGCTAAGAACGTCAGTATAGAAATGGTGGAATTTTTTGTTCAATCTTGGAATCAACAGAACAAACCCCCCTTACCAAGATCGGAAATATCTACTACAGTTAACTCTATATTAAAAACACACGAAAGAAAGAACCAACAGGCTCCAGCTTTTATACAACGCACTTACAACGTGAAAGAACCAACCGATTTATACAACCCTCCAGGCATTATTAAAGATGTGTATGACTATTCGGAAAAAATAGCGCAGATACCGCAACCAGCTTTATCCATGCAAACATCACTTGCGCTCGGTTCAGTAGCACTTGGAAGAATGTATAGAACGGATATGAATAATTTTAGTTCTATGTTCTTTATGTGTATTGCAAAATCAGGGCAAGGCAAGGAAAACGTAAAGACAGTAATGGAATCTGTTTTAGACGGAGCTGGGTACGCTGACATAATGGCTGGTGACGGATACACCTCAAGTGGTGCCGTATATAGTTTATTGCGTCATAAACCTACACACGTGACCGTAATGGACGAATTTGGTAAAAGGCTAGAGTCTATATCAAAATCAACCAATTCAAATAAAGAGGACGCTATACAGGTCCTTATGGAGACGTGGGGGCGTTGTCATGGAACGATTAGGCCAGATAACTACTCTATGATGACTTTGACTCAAAAACAGCAACAGGAGGCTCTAGATCGCTCTACAATCAAACCAGCTATAACGTTGGTCGGTATGTCTGTACCAAGAAACTTTTACGGAGCTTTATCAACAGGACGTATCGTGGACGGATTTTTAAATCGTTTTATAGTGGTTGAATCTAAATTACCCAGAAGCGTTAGCCGAATGGTCCCTTTCGTAGAGCCTTCTCACGCTATATGCGAGTGGGTTCGTAAAGTTAGAGAAACCAAAAATGAAATTGAGCAGATTGCTAGGGATAATTCAGAGGTAGATTTTAAACAACGATTAGTAAAATTTGATGACCATTCTAAAGATCTACTTAATAAACTTGCTTATGAATTGGTCGATCAACAAAATAAATTAGAAAAAGACGGTTTAGAAGTATTACTGTCTAGAACCAGAGAGAAGGCCATGCGTTTAGCTTTAATATGCGCAGTAGCAGAGAATCCATATACCAATGTAATTAAAGGTGATATAACCCAATGGGCAATAGATTATGTTTATTACTACGATCAGGTAATGGTAGCTACGTGTGAAGATAAAGTGGCTGGGTCTGAAATGGAAAGCCGTATTAAACAGGTGTTGAGTTTTATCAGGACGCAAGGAGAAATGGGTATTAGTCGTCGTGATATAGACAGGCGAGAATTGTTTAGATCAATGAAATCTTTTGAAGTAAAAGAAATAATTAATCGTTTGATGAACGCTGGAGAGATACAAGAAAAAGACGTACGAGTAAAAGCAACAGGGCGACCTATGAAAAGAATAGTCGCTATAGATCCTAATTTTTTCGATGACTAAAGAGACAAAAAGAATGATTTATGAAATGGCATCTATTTGGTTTTATATGTTAATGCTATTAACAATTTTAACAGCCAGTGTAATTTTAGCGCCATTTATCTTTTTACATCGTATATATAAACACATATATGAAGGAGTTATTTATGAACGCGAAACCGAAGATGGAAACGATCAGCGATCAAAAGCGCGAGGAGCGCGTCGCTGGATTTATAGAAGGATTATGGGGCGTAAGATGTCATAAGTTACCAGTTAGTTACGGCTTAGATTATTGGTGTGAAAGCCAAGAAAGTTCTTTCTGGCTAGAAGTTAAATGCCGTAGTTTTGGTATAGATAAATACGATACCTTGTTATTAAGTGCTTCTAAATTACGAATGGGAGCTGCGTTATCTTTGGCAACTAATAGGCCATTTGTTTTAGTATTTGCAATGACTGATAGTGTGTATTCACACACTTGGGATAAAGACAAAATCTACGATGTGCGTTTCGGTACGATAGCAGAACCGCAATTGCCAGAAGATTCAGAACCGTACGTACATTTAAGTAAAGAGGAATTGGTTTGTTTATCTGAACACCCGTTAGGGTTTGATCGGGAAGAATTGGGACTTACTTAAACTAAACCAGCTATACCAGCTCGTCTAGCAGCTATATCTTCGTTAGCTATAGATCCACCCAACAAACTTCTGCTTATGGGCATTTGATTAGGTTGCGTAAGTGCTATTGGTTGGACTTTTGGTATTTCTAAACCTCTACTAATTGGTTTGGCTACTTGATCTATTATCTGTTTTGTTTGTTCTCTGAGATTAGGAACTTGCTCTATAACCCCAGAATCTCTTAGATTTCTTTCAACATCTTCTGCTCCTTCAGCAGTGCTTCTGCCTAAAGTTGAAAAGCCACCCAGTCTAATTGCTTTTTCTACTGCGTCTAAAACTTCACCCATCGCAGTTTTATCTGTTCTAGACATCAAGCTTACTATTCTTGGATTAGCAAACAGTGTTTTATAGATTGTTAATGTCGCAACTGTAGGTAATAGGTTTAAGTTAAAGAAACCTGCGGCAAGCGTTCCTGCTACAATTGAACCAGCTCCAGTTTTTTCAGCTCCTGATACTGTAACATTCATCGCTCTTGCAAATCCTTTAAGGGCCATTTTTAAATCTTTACCAAACATCGCCTCTAGTGTTTCATCTCCGTAAGAATCTAAAGCCCTTTGAAAGTTACCAGGTTTAAATATTTCTGTTAAGTCTGACCCTCCTGGCGTAACTCCTTTCTTAATCAATTGCTCTAATGCTTCATCTTGCACATTTAAAAAAGCTTCTTCAGTCACTTGATTTTTAACTTGATTAATGGAAGCCGCGCTGTTGGGCCTAAATACAACTTGAGCTATTGTTTCTGGCGTAGCGTTTTCTACGTTGGTTAAAATTTTTGATTGCTCAAATCTAAGCAATTCATCACTTGCTTTTGCTTTGGTTTCTAAAGTTTCTAAAAAACTATTAAATCCAGGTCCAAATTCCCCACCAGCATTTAATCTTATGTCGTCGGCTAATTTTGCTACTTCTTCTGGTCTTAATTTAGGACTGTATTTATTAAATTGATTTAAAACAGACATCATCTTTTCGTAATTTTGGCCCAGCAATGGTCTTAATGTAGATCCATATTGAGTAATATTCTTTACGTATTTTGAAGGATTAAAAACACCAGTAACAGGATCAGTTGCTGTATCAACAGCGTCCTTGAAAAGCCTTCTCGTTAATTCTGTTTTTAATTTTTCAGCTTTTACAATTTGAACAGGAGGCCCTGCTTGCCCCTGACGTAAACCGCCTCTTGTTAAAGCATTTAGAACATTTTGCATACCAGTGGCATCATTTTTTGTCAGTATGTGTCTATAAACATCTGGAGCAAGAACTGCGTTTCGTTGTGAATCTGTTATTATTTTTTGAGTAATTTGATTATTAAAAGGTTCCATATCTTTAAAATATTGAGCATTTATATTTCTTAGTCTTTCAACCGTTTGTTTTAATACGCTTTGTTGCGGAGTGGCTAAAAGCCTACCCTCGTATAAAAGTTTATTTGGTGCATCTGTAATAATATCATCTACTTTTTTTAAAACTTCACTCAAAAATTCGCCCGTTTTCCCACCTCTTAACCCAGCGAATAATTGGGTATCAACTAAAGCAGAACGTATTTCAATTAAATCACTTAATGTTGCACCGTCTTTGTATGCTCCTTTTTGAATCTCTTTACTTAAACCTTGCAAAACACCAAGATCAGTGTCGTCTTGTCTATATTTAAGCAGCGGACTTTTACTCTTCAATACATCGTCTATGTATTTACCTACACCTGTCAAGTCGGCTTTTATTCTTCCTTCAAAACCTTGATTTATTTCAAAATTTCTAATTGCGCTAAAGGCATCATCGTAATCTGCTCTGAAATTATTTATCATTGATTTATAAGAGTTTTTCATTGTGTCTTGCACACTCTTACCTAAAGCAGCGCTGTCCATTGCTTCCATAATAGGACCAAAGCTCCCTGTCTCAGAAGATAGATCTCCCATCATTTTATTAAGGTAGTTTGATACGTCTTTTTCAGCTGATTTTAATTTATCTCTAGCTATCCTTATTTCACCTGATGCAGCGCCCGTTCCTTGAAAATTAGAAAATTCTTTTGCGGCGGCTCTTTTTGCTGCTAATTTTTCTTGTAATTTTGCTAGTGCTGCCATGTTGTAATTTATAAGACCTCTTTCTCTACCTTGCTTACCAGCTATAGTCTCACCAATCCCTTGCATCCTTCCTGGTATGGCTCTACCTAAAAACTGTTGACTGACTGCGCCTTTGGAACCTAATTCTTTAACATCTCCTTTTTTGACCGCTTTGGCTATTTCTTTTTCATTAGCCATCCTACCAAGTTTTTCGTCGAGTCTTAGCACATCATCCATGTCGTAACCTTTACTGACCACGTATGCGTCTCTTATATCTGGAACAGGGGCCTTCTTACCGAAAAAAGCGTGAAAGCCAGTACCTATTAATTCTCCAGCTCCTTGACCTCCAAAACCCCATTTAAACTCTCTCCATAATAAGTCTCCTAATTCCTCTCTGTCCTGTAGCTGCACCTCTTGTTGGGTTTCAAACGCTTCTTCTCCACCCTTTCCCAAAGCAGTACCTGCACCAGCAGCTAACATCCTTGCCAATCTTTCATTAAGAACTAATTTTTTTAATAGACCTACTGCTCTAAGGTGTGGTGAAAGAGTAGCTATAGCTCCGAATACAGGACCTACTACTCCAGAAAAATCAGCAAAATCGCCCGAAGCATATCCAGTCTCATCTATAACTACGTTTTTATCGGTGTAATCATCTTGCTCATATAAGCCTTGCTCTATTAAACTTTTTTGCCCGTCAGGAGTAATTGCTAGTTCGCCTTTAGTATTGTAAGTAAAACCTTCGGGTCCAATATAATTAAGCAGAACTTGTTCTTTTTCTATCTCTCTACCGCGTTGATCTCTTTTTTCTGCTAAACCTAGAAAACCTCTAAGCTTCATATTCTTTAAACCCGTATCGTAATCAAAATTAAGTTTATCGTAAGCTTCAGACCCTACTCTTTTATTTACTTCTTCATTCGCTTTTTGGATAGCTTCTTCTTCATTCTTAGCTTCAACCCTGACAATTACATCTTCTGCTAACTTTACGTCGTATTTCATTATTTTGTCGTGTCTATAAAGGTAACACCTGGAGTGGGAGTGTAAGATGTTGAGGTACCTTGAGGTAAGGTTTGTCCCAATTCACTCATAAATATTGTAACTACCTCTTGATCTAACGGTGCTTCATTTCCGTATGGGGCTAAGAAAATAACTGAAGCTTTAATGTTTCTTTGCGCTTCATTTTTCTTTTGAACAATACTTTTTATATTGTCCTCCAATCTGTTTCTTACTTCCTCAACACTTTGTATTGTGCTTAAATTTAAGTTACCAACTATTCGTTGCGCTATATCCCTATCAATATTTGATATGGTTCTTCCTGACTCTCCTAATATTTCTTTAATGTTCCTATTAGTAAGTATGTCTAATGCTATTTGCGCTCTTTTAGTATCTGAAAGCTCTCCAGGATTTCCTGTAAATGCTTTTTGTAGATCTGAAACTTTAGCTCCAATTTTAGCTGCGAAAGTAGTGAGGTCTGCATTTTGTGTAAAATCTATAACTGATCGTGCTAATTCTTCAGCCGCAATGGCGTTGTTATAATCTCTTACACTAGCGTTCATATCTGTTCTAACTTGGAGTATGTCTTTTCTGTCTTTAAGATCTAACCCTCCAGATTTCATCATTTCTTTCAGTAATTCTGCTTGTCTTTCTTTTTCTGCCCTTTCCTCAACGGCCTTTTCTTCAGCCGCAGCCGCAGAACCTAAAGCAATACCTTTTCCCATTTCGCCAGTAGTGACTAAACCTTTACCTACGTTTCTAACAAATCTAATAAAGTCGGGGCTACGTGTAAATTCAGCAAAAGTGGTTTCTTGCGTTTTAGGTACAGAAGGAAGAGTTTCACCTTCAGCACCTTTTTTATCATCTCCAGGCACTTCTTGTCTTTCTGGATCACCCGAAGTGGCCGCCGCATCAGCTGCTGCCGCATCAGCCTCTAGTCTTTCTGCCTCTTCTTGCGCTGCTTGTTCTTCTTCAGTAGGTAAAAATTCTTCTGGAGGAATGACATCTGTTGGTACTTGTTCTTCTTCAACAATATCAATTTCTGTTAAATCTTTTGCTATAGAATCTTCTTCTGTTCCTGCGGCCGCTAAAACGATATTATCAATTACTTCAGGACTAAATCCACCTCTGGCTGTATACCCTTCTTCAAATTCTCCTTCAAAAATTTCTCTAGTTTTATCTGCGGCTTTTTTCCCGCCAAAAATATCAACTAAAAATGGTGCTGTTCTTTCAAGCGTTTCTCTACCAACATCCAGTCCCCCTTTAATCGCAGAAACTATACCGCTTCCGAAATCTTCAGGACCCCATCCCGTCCCCCTTCTTTCTTCAAGTGTTCCTCCGCCTAAACTTCCTAAAAATCTAAGAAAACCTGGTTCGTCATCTGTGATAAATTGTTTTAAAGCTTCATCTACTCCAGCTCCTCTTTCTATATCGGGTGAATTAAAAATACGATAAAGCTCTAATCCTCTTCCTCTACCTTCTTGTATATCTTTTATACCCTGAGTAAAATCAACAATCCTACCGTCACTTAATCTAATTTCATTTGGTCCCAGTTCTCTGCTTTCAACTTCAGGTAGTCCAGTTTCTACTAATCCAGTTCCGCCTAACAACTCATCTATATCTAAAGATAAATCAATGGGGGGTTGGCTTGCGGGGTTTAAAGTTTCGCCTTGTTGAGTGTAGGTACCAAGTCTAGGATCAAGAGAAGGATCGGCTGGTGGTAAACGATCAGGTGCTATATCTGGATTCACGTTAAAAGGAGCAACGCCTATTTGGTCTATTCTACTAGGATCTAATGGCCTATTTGGACCTACAAACGTAGGATCGGTTTTTGCTTTTCCACCAACTTGTTGCGCAATCCTTTCTATAGTTGCCATCCCCAAATCTGATGGCATTTGTAAACCTTTGGATGCGTAATCGGCTTGTAATAATTCAAATATTTCTATAGGTGCTAATCCACTTAATGACAAATTGGCTATTTGTGCGGTTACGTCAACAAGAGGGGAATTGGCAACATCCCCGTTAGCAAACATTTTTCTTTGAAGTACATTCATATTTATTACGTAGTTGGATTTTGCGTAGTTGGATTTTGAGAATATGGATTTTGCGTAGTTGGATTCTGCGATGAGTACGGATTAGCAAAATTTGCATACGTATTTAAAAAGGT
>Ga0098055_1002210_pt1 | contig 10184 bp, 13 predicted proteins | sample 17_taG_FD_75107 | JGI IMG/M metagenome (GOLD analysis project Ga0098055, IMG submission 75107) | Marine viral communities from the Subarctic Pacific Ocean - 17_ETSP_OMZ_AT15314 metaG | ecosystem: Environmental > Aquatic > Marine > Oceanic | place: Pacific Ocean | collected 2015-01-18 | reverse complement strand
TGTTTTCGGTTGGGGCGTGCATCCGTGGACCCGCATTTCCCATAGCCGAGGCTTTTGGCTTTGGAGATCTCTTTCTTTCTATGACAGGAGGAGCGGGTGGCGCACTAGTCACGAACCCAGATAGATCCATCTGTTCATCGTACTCTTCTTCCTCGTCGTCATACGAGCTAGCACTGAAGAACCTGCTTCTCATTGTGCAGTTCCCCCGTCACTACTGGTCAAAAGGTAGTATGAGAATGCAGCAAAGCCGCCCAACATTAGTCCGTTTTGAACCGCTTCTTTAGGTTCCTTGAGTAGTCTGGAAGTTTGCTTCAGAACGGGTCGTGCTCCAGGGAAGTCTGCGCCCACATACATTGCGAGTATGGCCCACACCGGTAGTGAATCAGCAGTAAACAGATCTGTGACGCTTGATGCTCCAAAGCCTCCGATACCTGCTATCCCTGACACCTTACCGTAGCTTCTTAGTTGGAATCTGATCTTGTCTGCTGCGTTAGTGGCTTCGTCTGCTGTGGAGTATTTTCCGTCTCGCACTATTCTGTTCGACTTTGGGCAGTAGTGTTCGACGACATATTTGCCAGGAGATGTCTCCACAACAAATACGGCTCCCCAACCGAATCGTGTTGAAATTTCAGTGGTATCTAGGATTTCTCCGCTAACTGATGGAACCATTAGTGGCTTGGGGCCTCCTCCTAGTCCTCGCATGTTGCGGTGTTGTAGTCCAGACAAGTATTTCGTCATCACGCCCGCACTTTGGTATGCTTCCAAAGAACCATTGTGTGTCGAGCCAAAGGCTCGAGACATCACGTTATGTTGATTACGACTAGCTACCATCATACTACCCCATGCTAGTTTTTTTAATAAGGTCTTTCATGATCTCTTTGCTATTCCAAACGCAATGATGCTGCCGACAAGTATCGCGCCACCGGCAACCATTGCTACAGACGCATGTGATTCTTGTTCACCGTTTGCTGTGAACATTGGCTCTCCTGATGTAGTCGAGTTAGAGTGTATTCTGACACTGTTTCCGAAGTCGGGACGCTTGCTGTATATCTTGCCTGTGACCAAGCCTTTAGCTTTAGAGTACACTCTCAGTGTCTTCTTGATGGTGTAGTAATTTGCTCGATACACAGTGTATTCGTCTTTAGGTCGGGTCATGGGGTATGCTGTTCCTGGACTAGTTCGTTTGAAGTCGAACGCCAGGGCAGGTGCCTGTCCTTCTATCTTGGAAATGATGGGCTGTGAAACGAATCGCCCATTGAACCCTTCCGGTATGGGTAGTTCTTTTATCGACACTACTTGGTTGTCTCGCAAGTGCTTGTCTATTGTGGCGATGGTCGAAGTGACATCTGACAGATCATTAACGGGAGTTTCCCAAGCCTTGACAGGAGCTCCTGTGGGCCACTGTGAGTAAGCAAAAACCTTCTTCACTGCTTGTACTACCGGACTTCTGAGCTCTTGGTTCTTCACCAGCTGCCCTATTCCTTTATCGCCTAGAGCATGATAACCTCTCTCATATACCATAGGGTTGATCAGTATATTGTGTATAGTGCCTATAGTAGCAGCGATGAGTTGTGTCTTCTCGCTCAGTTCCTTTTTGTTGACCGAGGCTGTGGCAAATTTCAGTTGAGATCCTTCACCTAGTTCTTGTACTTGGCCCATCAAGTCTGTCGTTACCCACTTGACTACTGCGTTCATTTCTCCAGGCCTAGACCCGTCCATGTTGACTAGTCTGAGCATTGCTTCACGAACACCGGAGGGTTGCAAATACATCGTCATCTTTTCTACAGGCACTGAAGTGCTTTCTAGTGGGTTGGAATTGAGATCTGTAGATTGTTGGATAGTAGTTGTGAACTCTGAGGTCACTATGGTTGTCCTAAATGTTCGATCTTTACCTGACATCCCTTGCCACATCAGTCTTAGATTCTTTAGTTCCGACGCATAGTGAGTGGACATAGAGTCAGTTTTTGCGGTGGTCCCCGACTCAAGTGTGAATAGTTCTGGGAACATCGAAGCCTTCACTTTAGACAACAGGGTTCCTTCTATTCCGTTGTATTCGGTAGCTGGAGCGCTAGCTACAGGTAGTCCCTGGTTTCTAGGAGCCCCGGTCATTCTGTCTACTTCTATTAGCCTAACCACAATCAGCCCGGGATTCTTGTTTCCTCCTACTTCTAGCGCTATCCGATGTCGTGACAAGTAGTTCCAAAAGTCTCGTGGGCTTTTTGTAGAGTATGCGTTATGGTAGAACGTCAATATGTTCTTTGGGTACAGCGTGTATCCTTCGGGATGTTCCTTTTTACCCAATTGACCTTCGACTTCCGACTTAATTGGACCGGCGTGCATCGCAATGCCCACCTTCTCTAGATTGGAACTAATGACTCCGCCCCCACTCGGGTATAGGGTGGGCACGCTGGAATGCTTTGGTAGGTGGGAATAGACCCCCATGGTTGGCCTTTTGACCATTCCGTACACTGATCGTATTGCCTTGTCCATCAGTTCTGAGTTTGTCTGTTCTCTTCGAATGGTCAATTTGTTGGCCACGACTATGTTACTCAGCACAGATCTTACTTCTTCCAGTGAATCTACCAATCGCTCATTGCTGAGGCTGGTGCTGGCGTTGTATGATGGGTTCTGGTAAGCCAGTAGTTCATTAGCTACTCTTAGTATGTCCGAGGGTCCGTCTTTAGTTTCGTCATAGTGCCCGTTTGTAGAGAAAAAGGCACTTGCGACTTCTCTGATTGCATCGTGCCCAAAGTGCGACACCCAGAAGTTCGTCTTATTGAGTGCCATCTGTTGCTTCGCAGTCGACACTGCTTGGCTAGATGTAGCAGTCTGAGTCTTCATCAGACCTGCAGACCGCTCTAGGTCCGAGAAATCGGAATTGGTAGTATCGACTGGGTATGTGTCGATGTTGTATCCATTAGGTATGGTAGTCATGTCAGCACCGCTTCATCATTGAGGAGGGTGTTGCTGGTATCCCATTTGCTGCGCTGGAGGTAGTCCTAGCGTTCCTCTGATCAAAGAGGAGCCGAATCCACCGAGTGCGGAACTGATTCCTGGTCGTTGCGGTTGTCCATACATCCCCGGCTGCATCCCCGGCTGCATCATTTGCTGCTGTTGCCATTGCTGTTGCTGTTGCATTTGGCCCATCATCATTTGTTGCTGGTGTCCATTCATCATCTGCATAGCTGCCATGTCTGCTTGTGACACAGCTGCTTGCATCTGCTGTGTTGGGACGACCTTAGCGACTTGTGCGTCGATGTTTTCTTGTGTAATTGTTGAGTAACCTAGAGCCGCCGCTTTTTCTGCGTTCACAGTTGCGTTCATGGCTCCACCGGAGAACCATGCGTAGAGTTCTTTACGCATGATTAGCCCAATCAGGTTAGATAGTTCGCTCATGAAAGAGGGGTATTCGAGGAAGAAAAGAGCCACTTCGTTAGGGTGTAGTGCCATTAGCTGGTAAAGCATCTGCACTTGATCTTCATTTTTCATTCCGTTGGTCATGCTGTCTACTTGAGACTTTGCCATGTCTGCCAATCCCGACGACTGTGCCGCTTGACCGAACATGGCCATTTGCTCTTGGGTTAGTGGTGCTCCCGCACCAGCGTTGTTACTTCCGAAGGTCCAAGCCATGTCATTCCCACTATGTCTACAGTTATATGAGCTTCGTCATACTTGTTCTGAGTTGTTTTGGTAGTTTTGCATCTCTGCTGTCGATAGCGTTGTCCCTGTTGGCATGGTCAAAGCTAGCACTCGGGCATCAAAAACGAGCATGGTGATGTCGTTTTCTCCAGTTATGGGGTTGCTATAGTGTAGTATCGGTAGTCCGTCCTTTTGGGCCTCTATGAATACCTGGGTGTACTTGACTATGAGCGGGTGCTCGGGCTTTTTCTCTGACTTCTTGATTGGTACAAATGCCACTCCCTTCTTTGCCATGCGGGAGAAGAAGCCAGGATCCGCTTCAGCTTCTTCTACTTCTAGCCATTCCAGTAAGTTGTCGTACAGTTTCATGTGTTGGGGGCAGTAAGTACCGCTAAGTTGTCTTCCCTTCCCTGGTATAACTCCTGTCCATGGTCTAAATGGTCGGATCTCCTTCGTGTATGGATCTCGAAAGTGTGTGTCGAACAAGTCGCCGTAGTCAGCGTTTATGCAGTTGGTGCCGTCTACCACGCACTGGTGTCCTTTCTGCCTTCTATACCCTAAGAAAAACAACGGACGCTTCATAGGCCTGAGTGCCTTGATTGCCCGCTTGATGTTTTGCTTTCTGGCTTTTTTCGGGTTTGCGTGCTTGGATAGAGTGAAGTCGACAGTTGCGATAACATCGTCGTATCCTTGTCCTTCATATTGAGGCATCTGCGCCATCATTTTTGCCAGTCTTTCTTGCTGGTAGTCATTACTCATCGTGAATCACCTCTAGTTTCGATGTCATCTTGTGCTTGTCTAGCAGGGTGAGTAGCTCGATTGCTGACTTGAGTGTTTTGGGGTCCCAGAACAGTTCATAGTGCTTTGGACTACCTCTAACAGGTCCGAACTCATGTCCAGTGAAGTTGAACTTCTTAACAAACATTGAGTCGGGAAGTTCTTCTGACCACAAGTGCCCTTCGTTAAGATTTTTTACTTCCTTCTTTGTTCTTACAGTATATTGCGTCATATTTTCATCCCCTTGAGTATTGCCCCTTCGACATTCCACCCGTATCTTGCACTAACTGCGTCCATGTGTACGGGTATGTGCATTTTCTGTAGCCGGTATAGTTCGTTTCGGAACACATCGAAGATCTTGTGTCGGGCTATCAATCCCCGCTCCCATGTATAGAAGTCTTCATCTTCCATCCACCTATCTGCCTTATTGGCTATGAGTATCAATCTAGATGGAGCGTATTTCTTGGCTCTTAGTCTAGCTCTTATGGATAGTCCTTTCGGGACCACGTTCTTTGCAAGAGACTCGACTAGGTAGCCCAGTGCTATCTGATTATCTGTGTTCCTGGGCTCTTCCAAGTGCCTGTGGTCGATAACCACTACTACGGTTCTAGCGTTTCGCTGTATCATGTCTCTGAGCCACATGTTTTGGTACTCGGCATGACCGCCAACATCTCTTGTGATGAGTGTTCTAGATGTCAGGCCCTCGCTCTTTACTCGCTTACGAGTGGCTTCGGGCATCTTTTCTCGACCCAACCAACTCTTTCCGTGGTGTGTTCGGTCATCTTCTCCCAGTGGACGGATCTCTCCTTTGGTGGTCAATTGCATGTCTAGAGTAGTCTTACCTGTTTCACTCGCTCCATATACTCCCACCTGCTGTGGAAGGTATGTCGATCCGTGGGAAAGAACTTGCCATAGCGCGTGTCCTACTATGATTTCTCCACTCATCCTAGCAACCATCCTATTATTCCAGCGTGTTTAGTCATTTTGACTAGCGCATAGTCCGTCAACGCCGTGATTCCTATACCTGTCGCAGTCGATACGGATCCCCAGAATATGTATCTAACCCTCATGTAGCGCATTTGCCACGTTAGGCCGACATACGTCGTTTCCATCATGGCTTCTTGCTGATCGTCAGTGATATCTTTGAAAATGAGTCCCATAGTATCACCTCATGGTGGTGTGCTTTGATAGTTTCCACATATAGGGCACGGTATGTACAGAGATGCGATAGGCTCGGAACACTTCAAGCATAGCACGATGCTATGAGTGTTGCCAGCAGAATTGTTCATCGACATATCGCTTGCACCTTTCTCCTTTGGCTGTTGAAGCCTGACACCTCATTGTAGTGTCTCGTCGACTGGGTTTAGATCTAATTTGTTTGGATCTTGCGGTGGAAGCGACAAGCTTGAGGGTAGTGTTTGGTTCATTGTCATTCTTGGACCAAGTGGGATGGGTCCCAACTTGAACTGGTCGATCCCTAGTTGTCGTGCTAGTGCTTCCAAATCGAGACCATTTCCCAGGCCACCCGCCTGCGCTGTTTGTTGTATCTGGTGCATTTGATGTTGTAGCATAGCTGATTCGCCGCTGTCTATGACTCCATCCGCATTCGCTAGCTGCATCTGCTGTTGATACTGTTGCATCTGGTGTCCCAGTAGGGCTTCCGTCTGCATCTTTCGCATCTCAAACGACATTTTTGCCATTCTTTTCTTTTGCTTATTCTTCATTCGCTTGAGCTCTTTGCGGTAGTTTGATGAGTCTTCGAACATGGTGCGGTAGCTGAAGTAGAGTGCGGCCTGGAGTGAGAAGGCCATAAGTCCATAGAAAAGCGCTGCTTCCCATGGCTGACTAAATTGACTCCACTCCCATGCCGAGTACAGCATGACTGAGAGCGCCAAGAAGATCGCCTGAACGAAGAATGTACCCAAGAGTCGGGCTTCTTGTTCTCGCTGTATCTCCATCATGTCTTCTCGTGAGACAGTCTCTGACACTTCGCCAGATTGTGCATACATTAGGTCTAAAAGCGGGCTATTTGGTGGCGATATGGGCATTATTGTTCCTCCTGTCCTACAAGGTAGAGCTTGTCTCCTTGGTTATTGCTATAGTATGTTAAGTTGCCTGAGTCGCTTTGGACCATCAGTATGAAAGTCCTCCCTTCCTCAAGCAGGAGCTTGAGCGCGTCTTCTATCTTAGAAGTCGAAGCCATCTTCCCCTATCTCCGCTCTTCTCTTTGCAGTGATGATCTTCTCGATCCTGATCAATTGCGATGAAATGTCTGCCGCACTTCTAATTGCTTGAGCCGATACTCGCTTTGGCTCGACGACATTAGCTTCTAGCATGTCGATTGCACTGCCATCGCCGACGTTGATCCCATACTTCCATCCATCGGACTCAGTGTGTGCCTTGCGTAGTGCAATCATTGCATCGATTGGGTCCAAACCAGAGTTCTCTGCCAGAGTCTTTGGTATGATCTCTAGTGCGTTTGCGAAAGCTTCCACTGCCATTTGCTCTCGGCCTCCCACTGTTGCGGCGTATTCCTTAAGCTTCAGTGACAGTAGCATGTATGGTGCTCCGCCACCAGGTAGTACGCTCTTGTCTTCTAGTGCAATTGAGACCACGCCGATAGCATCGTCGAATGCTCGCTTGATCTCGTCAACCACATGCTGAGTAGGTGCTCGGACTAGCACCGAGACTGTGGATTCATTTGGCGTGCCTGTGATCTTGATCATTGGTCGTTCACCGATGAGGATCTCTTCTAGTAGTCGAGAGTCCCCGAGGTCTTTCTTGGAAATTGTCTCGACATTGACGACGATTCTTGCTTCGGTAGCATTGGCTAGTGCTTCCATGTCGCTTCTCCTCACTCTTCGCACGACATAGACATTGGAACTGGCCAAGTCTTCTATGATTGCTGGGTGTATGTCTCTTGCGCAGAACAAGACATTCATGCCTGTTTCCTTGAGTTTCTCAGAAATCCCTAGTAGCTGTGCGTTTCTACCCTGAATGAAGTCTTGAACTCCATCGTTGTCGCTAATCTGGACTTGCAACTGTTGTGCGTAGTCTGGAATGTCGATGTCCGCAGCAATGAGTCCGATCTTCGCTGATTCGATTGCGTCAGGCATCTCGTGTGAAGCCTTGGCACCATCAATAAGTAGGCCGGAGATAGCCAATGAGTCTCGGATCTTGCCGTTTGGTCTTCTGACGATGTTGATGTCCTTGAGTGGCGCGGCTTGAGCCACTTCCACACAGATTTTTGCGAGGTGCTCTTTGTCTGCTTCTGCTGACTTGCCTGTCATGGCTGTTTGAGCTACCATGTCTAGCACTTCGGCGCTTGCCTCCATGCCCATGTCTAGCAAGAACTCTTCTGCCTTGATGGCCGCAATCTGGTATCCCAGTGAGATCTTTGTTGGGTGGATCTTGTTGTTCAATAGGGTCTTCGCTTGCTGCATTAGTTCTCCAGTGAGGATAATGCTGGAAGTTGTTCCGTCGAAGCATTGTTCTTCTTGTGTTCGAGCAACGTCCATGATGACTTTAGCCACGGGATGGTCGATGTCTGACTCTTTCATAATGGTGGCACCGTCGTTGGTGATGACGCCTTCCTTTGCTTTGTCGACCAACATGTTGTCTAGGCCGGAGGGACCGAGTGTGTGCTTGACGATGTCCCCCAATTGCTGTGCAATGTGGATACAGACTTCTCTTGCTGATGCTCCGACTTGTTGCTTGGCATCGCTTACGTTTTCCGCCATCAGAAAGCCTCCTGTTCATCTTCGAGTTCGACTTCGAAAGTCTTGGCGTCTCTTAGCTTTTCTATCAGTGACATCGCCAGCTTGATCATTTCATAGCCTTTTGGCTGAATGTATTGTTCGCACAATAGGCTAAGAACTTCTAGCTCCGCCCCACTTAGGGAAAGAGTCACTTCTCTGGTTGCCTCGGGCGAACTGAGGTCTAGTTTCTGGGCGTCGTTGTCTGAATGGGGTATGTCCATGAACTGAAAGACCTTTCATTCGGTACTTAAGAGTTCATCACTGTACTCTAAATTCAATAACTGGCATAGTGTTGGTTCGTGTGCCGCCAACTCCGGTAACTGTGGCCGGATTAACCGTTCCACTGACTTTAGATTGTTTAGTCATACCAAACAATGCGATGGCATATAATTTACTTCCATCATCATTCCAAGATATACCGGAAAGCCAAGGTGTTGTTCCAGTACTGCTACTTGGTCGCCAAGGGGATGTGCCCTCATTACCATAGAAAGAAGTCAAGTCGAAGGTAGTAGTGAGCGTTCCGGTAGCAATTTCGTAAGCACTTGCTAGGGCGTATTCGTGGATATATCCAGTATGTTGAGAAAGATACATCTTGGTGCCATCGGGGTTGAAAATTAAGTCAGAGATGATGTCGTGTGGTAAATCAATGCTACCCATAGACGCATCGCTGCTTTGAACCACATAGGGTATCGATGTTCCATATTGTTTGATTTTCGATGTGCCGTTGGCTGGACTAGTATTTTGGTAGCCGAAGTAATACATAGAACCATCATTGTTCCAGCGAGCGTATCTAATTCCGCCACCTCCCGCTAGAGCACTACCATTGAGAGTCACTGTTAAACTACTACCACTTTCAGAAAGAGTCGCACTTCTTACGGCATTTCCGTGAAAGTCAGCAATGATCATGTTTGTTCCAGTGCCATCTAAAGCAAAACCATCACAACTGTTTATGCCTAATCCCGAGGCGTTTTGCCTATCTTTTGCACCGTTTCCAGTAGAACTAATTGCTAACTTTGTAAAAAATACATCTCCACTATCAAAAGAGTTGTTATTCCCTCTATTCGAAATATACATATCGGTACCTATTACTTGCATACCAGTCATCCAAGCGGAATTAGCCGCACCAGCGTTAAAGTTGATCCCTACTGCATTGTTTCCGGCAGTTTGATGTATGGCTTTAACAGCACTTAAATCGTATACTGGTGCAGCAACGGCACCGCCTTGCTGACATGTTCCCATAAACACACTATACATATCAACCAACTACCATCCAGTGATTGGAGCCAATGGCGATACATGTGGCCGCTTTGTATGTCGCTAGGGTAAAGTCCGAACCCGCACCGTTGATGTTGTTTCCATTAGCACCAATGGTGATATCTCCTCCTGTTGTGTTTAGGATAGCGTAGTGTTCTCCAGCAGTTGATGTTGAAGGCAAAGTTACGCCGCCCGAACATATATTGTACCTACCTGCATGTGTGCCTTCGGATAGGGTACCACTCACTGATGTGACAGCCGGTAGCCTCGGAGAAACGAATGTTTGACCTGTTGCTACTGTTACACTACCACTTAATGCTAAAGTTGCTTCCCCTTCAACTGCGGATATTGCATCGGAATCGGCATAGGCAGTAGCTGATGCTTCTATACCGTTCAACTTACTGTGATCTGCGTCTGTAAATACATTTGAATCAGTAGCCGCTTCAACAGCCGCGCGGATTTCAGCATTGGTTTGGTCTGCTGTTGCTGATGCTTCTATACCATTCAACTTACTGTGATCTGCGTCTGTAAATGTATTGGAGTCGCTCTCTGATTCAACTGCCGCAACAATATCCGAAGCCTCAAGGTTAAGCAAAGTCCGTATCTCGGCTTCTGTGATACCACTAGCAAGAGCAGGGGTTCCACTATCATCTTCAATTGCAGTTGCAGTTGCACTTGCGCCCGATGCTGATGTCATGTGGCCCATTTAATCACCTCAGTATGCGATCCAGTGTAGGACTTGGCTTGATGCAGACG
>Ga0098055_1002209_pt1 | contig 10188 bp, 10 predicted proteins | sample 17_taG_FD_75107 | JGI IMG/M metagenome (GOLD analysis project Ga0098055, IMG submission 75107) | Marine viral communities from the Subarctic Pacific Ocean - 17_ETSP_OMZ_AT15314 metaG | ecosystem: Environmental > Aquatic > Marine > Oceanic | place: Pacific Ocean | collected 2015-01-18 | reverse complement strand
TACGATTGGAAGATAACGGCTATGAAAAAAGCACCAGCGCTTGACGGACTGTCAGATGTTATCACACATATTAGATTTGATTATACGGGTACAGATGCAGATTCTGGGGAAAGTCATACTTTCTCTGGGGCTTGCCCTGTTGGAACCCCTGATGCAGAAAACTTTACAGAGTTAGCTACTTTAACAGAAGCTGATGTAATTTCTTGGGCACAGGCTAATCATCCTACAGATCACATGAACGAAGTTATAGAGAAAGCAATATCTCAAAAAGTAACACCGACTAATGTGGATGCGGATATGCCTTGGGCTCCTGAAGAAGAAACTCCAGAATAAGTATGGCTTTAGTAGGAACATGGAGAAAATACATAATAATTGAATCTGAAACAGAAACAGATAGTTTTACATTCTTGGTTCCAAAAAACTTACCTGAAGGACATCCTGATTACGAGTTTGCTGGGAAAGAAAAAACAATTACTCAGCCTAAAATGATTGAAAATATCATTGAAACTATTGAAGATTCTTATATTATTGTTAAAGCTGTTGCTATTCACTTAGAAGATAATAACAGAGAGGCGGATGATATAGATAATAATTTAGCAAAATCTTTTAGAGTTAATATTTTATACAACATATATAAAGGGGAAAATGAAAGAAAAATAAATTTTAATAACCCTTATATCGCTGATCAAAACTCTGAAGTATTTTATATTGATTTAGGTGAAATTGATAATAGTAATATGTTAGCTTGGGCTTATAGTAAAATAAAAACTACAAGAGGTTTTGAGGAATTAGAAAACTTATAAAATGGCACTACAATCATCTGGAGCAATATCTATAGACGACATAAGAACGGAATTAGGAAGTTCTAGTGGCTCTTTAAGAACTTTATCTGCAGCAGCAGGTAAGTCAACTCCAGATGCAATTAGTGAGTTTTATAGTTATAGTTCACAAGCAATTCCATCGGTAACAACATCTGCAGCAAGTTCTGTTGCTGTAACATCTGTAACTTTAAACGGTAATGTTACGTCTGATAATGGGGCCACCGTTACATCAAGAGGATTTTATTTTGGTACAAATTCAAATGTAACATCAAATCCAACATATGGATCAGGAAGTGGAACTGGATCTTATAGTTTATCAAGAACAGGGTTAACTGGTAGCACTACATATTATTTTGCTGCCTATGCAACAAATTCAGTGGGAACTGCTGTGGGAAGTACTCTTAATCTTACTACTCAAGTTCCTGTTACTTTATATAATGTTGGAAATTCATTTAATGTTTACACCCAGGGGCCAAGGGTTTGGGGTAACACTTATTATCCTTTTAACAATATAAGTTTAAGTGCATATAATGGTCAAAATGGAAATATAAATGGATTTTTTAGAAGCAGAACTTATCACCAAACTAATCATCCTAATTATGGATGGACAACAAATTATTCTCTTACAAATATACATGGAACAGATGTAAATGGCAACAACATAAGTACAGGATCTACTTCTCAAGTATCAAGTGGTTCATTATATTATAAATCAGCAACTGGTTACAATGTTGAAAATAGAGTTTATGTAAGTGGTAAACATGAAGAAAATGTAGGAGGTGGTAATTCCTTTTCTGGAAACTTTTGTAAAATAACAACAGACGGAGCAGGTTATTTAGCCTCATATAATTCAGCAATGTCTTCTGACGCAGTAAAATATTACAGTACAAATAACGGAACTGCATGGGGTGGCTCTATGTGGGGATACTGGCAGGGGCCTCAGACTTACAATGGTTTAGGGGGGCGTGAGGGTTCTTTTTGGAACCACCCTACAGGTTCTAGCAACTTTACAAGACTTAATAGGTCATCTTATTCTTACTTTTTAGTTAGCGTTTAATAATAATAAAATATGAATTTAATAAGAAAAATATCTATAGGCGCCAACTACAAGGATGCGATGCATTATATCTTAAACCAAAGTGTTCTTGGCGGAAGTTATACAATATCAGATATAGCTCAAGATGGTGACGGATACAGCGTTTGGGTTAAGAAAAACAATGAGTCTGTTAAGTGGAAAGAATTCAAAAACATACCTATAGTAATTGAATACAATATAAATATAATATGACACCAAGATGGGACTATCTTATAACTCCTTACGGAACGGAGTACAACAACACAAAAAAAATAGCGGGAAAGAGTTTAGTGATCAACACATCAATAGAGAGTGCGGCCTTTGTCAACAGGCTGGGGGTTGTGTCTGCGGTGCCGAATGGTGGGAAAATACCACTGGGTAGTATTGTTGTTCTACACCATAATGTCTTTAGAACATATCTAGATATGAAGGGTAGGAAAAGGAAAAGCAACGAATACTTTAGAGAAAATCAGTATCTTGTAGATTCAAGTAAAATATACATGTACAATGAAGGTAGTGGCTGGAAAACTACGGAAGGGTATTGCTTTGTTAGCCCTATCGATCATATTCAAGATTCTGAAATCTATAGGTCAGATAAACAAAAAGAAGAGCATGTGGGAGTTGTAAAAAACAGTAGTGTGCATAAGGAGGGAACTAAAGTTGGGTTCACTAAGAACTCCGAATATGAGTTTACTATAGATGATGAAAAAACCTATAGAATGAAAGATTCAGATATTTGTATTAAATTTAACTAATGTGGATTCTTTTTTCAAAAACAACATGTCTATTGTCATAACATTTGTGGCAAGTATTTTTGCTGCTGGGGGGATATTCTCAGAATTTACAGCACTAAAGGATGAGTTGAGGTTGGTTCATGAGAGGTTGGATGAAAAGGTTTTGGTTATAGAAAAAATCGAATATAGAGTAATAGAGCTAGAAAAAAAGACAGAATACGAAAGAGGATTACTAGACGCAAGAAATAAAATTAAATATAATGAGTAAAGACACGATCAACATAAAGTCGAATGATATTAGCGATGAGCTAAAGGAAATACAAAAAAGCATTAACTTGTTGTCTATTGCTTTTGTAGATATTATGACGATTAAGCAAAATCAAAGTGAAACAAATAGCTCCAACGATATTATTCTTAGGGATTTTGATGGATCATGGCACACAACAACGACTTTCAATGCAGAAGAATGATGAAGACAAGGTCCTTGACACTATAAATAGAGTTATTGAGGCTGGAGAAAGGGCTGTAGAGGAGTTAATAAAGGTTGCTCAGGAAAAAATAATCACAGGGAAGCCAGACGATGATCTTGCTGCTGATAGATTAAAGAATGCGGCTGCTACAAAAAAGCTTGCAATATTTGATGCTTTTGAAATACTTCAAAGAATAGAGAACGAAAGAGAGAAACTAAATGGCGAAGACGGGACTAAAAACAGTAAAGGAAAGGATACAGGATTCCAAAGCTTTGCCGAGTCTAGAGGAAGAAAGTCTTAAGCTTTGTAAGGTATTAGATCATATACCAACAAAGGACTTAAAATCTGGAAATAAAAGCAAGTCTTGGGCGTATGGTTACAATGCCAAGCACGATGTTGTTGTTATATCAAAAAGTGGTCAGATAGGAAAGGTTGTAGAGATACAAAATTTAAAAATAGCACTACCTTTGCAGCCGAATAAAATCTACCAAAAAAGTGCTAAAGAATCAGAACAATACTGGGAGGCGTTTGAGCACCCCAAAGAGCTTAAAAAGATCAAGACCATATTCCAGTGGAATGAGTACCCGAATGCATTCAAAGAAACATGGGTCGATTACATTGAGAATGAGTTCGAAAGAAGAGAAGGTGGTTTTTGGTTTAAGAATAATGGTGTTCCTACTTATATTACTGGCACTCACTACATGTACCTTCAGTGGACAAAGATTGACATTGGACATCCAGAATTTAGAGAGTCAAATAGGATCTTCTTTATATTTTGGGAAGCATGTAAAGCAGACAACAGATGCTATGGAATGTGCTACCTCAAAAACAGACGGTCTGGGTTTAGCTTCATGTCATCATCAGAGACAGTCAACCAGGCTACAATCACCTCCGATGCTAGGTTCGGTATTTTATCCAAGAGTGGTTCAGATGCAAAGAAAATGTTCACAGACAAGGTCGTTCCAATATCAACAAACTATCCCTTCTTCTTCAAGCCAATACAAGACGGTATGGATAGACCGAAAACAGAGCTCGCCTACAGAGTACCAGCATCAAAGCTTACAAGAAGATCTATTGCGGACACAGAAAGTGAAGAAACACTTACAGGACTCGACACTACAATTGATTGGAAGAACACTGGAGATAACTCATACGACGGTGAAAAGCTACGACTCCTTGTTCATGATGAATCTGGAAAGTGGGAAAAACCAGATAATATCCTCAACAACTGGCGCGTCACTAAAACTACATTAAGACTAGGTAGAAGGATTATAGGAAAGTGTCTTATGGGATCTACTTCCAATGCCCTAGATAAAGGAGGAAGTAACTTCAAGAAACTATATAATGACTCAGATGCTAGTAGAAGAAATGCAAATGGTCAAACCAAAAGCGGTATGTATTCACTTTTCATCCCGATGGAGTGGAACTTTGAGGGGTTTTTAGATCAATATGGACAGCCTGTCTTTAGAAAGCCAAATAAAGCCGTTTTAGACCCCTATGGTGACGTTATAGATAGTGGAGTACTAGACTACTGGGAAAATGAAGTAGAGAGCCTTAGAAACGATTCTGACGCACTTAATGAGTTCTATAGACAGTTTCCTAGAACGGAAGGTCATGCATTTAGGGATGAGGCTAAGAATAGTTTATTCAACCTAACTAAGCTATACCAGCAAATAGATTACAATGACGGGTTAGAGAGGCAAAGAGTTGTACAGAGAGGCTCTTTTCATTGGCAAAATGGAATAAAGGACAGTGAAGTTGTTTGGAGCCCTGAGAAGAATGGGCGTTTTTATGTTACATGGATACCACCAAGAGAGCTAAGAAATAGAGTTATAACCAAGTCAGGGATTAAATACCCTGGAAATGAGCACATAGGTTCTTTTGGTTGTGACTCTTATGATATCTCTGGAACCGTAGGGGGTGGAGGGTCTAATGGAGCTCTTCACGGTCACACAAAACCAAACTTTGATGGACCATCTAATTCTTTTTTTCTTGAATATGTATACAGACCACAGACTGCAGAGTTGTTCTATGAGGATGTTTTAATGGCTATGGTTTTTTATGGGATGCCTGTACTTGTAGAGAACAACAAGCCAAGGCTCTTGTATCACTTAAAAAATAGAGGTTATAGGAAGTGGAGTATAAATAGGCCTGATAAGAATAGAAATGATTTGTCAAAAGCAGAAAGGGAACTAGGAGGCATACCATCGTCTCCAGCAGTCATATCCATTCACGCTGAGGCTATTGAGAGTTATATAGAAAATAATGTTGGGTTTAGTGACAATGGCAGTGGAGACATGTATTTCACAAGGACTTTACTTGATTGGGCAAACTACGATATTAACAAAAGAACTAAATTTGATGCAACCGTTAGTTCGGGTTTAGCTATAATGGCAAACCAGAAGTATGTGGTTAAACCTCAGAAAAATAATATAGAAATAAATGTTAACTTTGCAAAGTATAATAATGGCGGCACAGTTAGCTCTATTATAAAGTAATAATATGCAAGGATCTTCTGGGAGATATGTTATAGGATTTCCAAATCAATTAGCGTCAGATGCTGAGAAGGCATCTAAAGAGTATGGACTTATGGTTGGTCGTGCTATCGAATCAGAATGGTTCAGAAGGGATGGTGGTCAATCTAGGTTTTATAACAACAGAGACACATACCACAAACTAAGAACCTATGCGATGGGAGATCAGTCTGTTCGCAAGTATAAGGACGAGCTTGCTATTAACGGAGACATATCCTATCTAAACTTAGATTGGACTCCTGTGCCTATAATTCCTAAGTTTGTAGATATTGTTGTTAATGGTATATCTAATAGATTGTTTGATGTAAAAGCAGAAGCTATTGATCCTATATCTTCAAATAAGAAGGCAATGTACAAGAACCGCATTCAAACAGAGATGCGAAATAAAGAAGACTTTGAGGAAATAGGGGCTCTTTTAGGAAAAAATATGTTTAGCGTTCAGCCAGACATGATTCCAGAAACTGAAGATGAGCTTGACATCCACATGAAAATAGATTATAAGGATGACATAGAGATTGCTGAGGAAAAAGCAATTACATCTATATTAAGGCATAACAACTACGAGTACACAAAGAAAAGATTAGATGAAGATTCAGCTGTATTAGGTATTTCAGCATCAAAACATACGTTTAATACTCACGATGGTATTAAGATTGAGTATGTAGATCCATCTGATTTGGTTCACAGTCCAACTGATGATCCTCATTTTGAAGACTGTTATTATTTTGGAGAAGTAAAAAACGTAAACATTACAGAGTTAAAAAAAATCGATCCTAAATTAACAAAGGAAGAGATTGATGAAATAGGTAAGTCTTCCTCTAAGTTTGATTCATATCAAGGAACAAGAGGCGGATACCAGACAGATAACTTTGATCTTAATACAGCTACGTTATTATACTTCTGTTATAAGACAGACAAGAATATTGTATATAAGAAAAAGAAAAACTCCTATGGGGGAGACAAAGTGCTAAGAAAAGACGATCAATTTAATCCACCGAAAAGTGAACAGGCACGCTTTGAAAAACTATCTAAAAAAATTGATGTATGGTACGAAGGTGTTCTTGTGCTAGGAACAAACAAGATTCTCAAGTGGGAATTAATGAAAAACATGGTGCGACCAAAAAGCTCGATGCAGAAGGTGTTTGCACCGTTCGTTGTAAGTGCGCCAAAAATGTACAAGGGACAGATTGATTCTTTAGTAAAAAGAATGATACCTTTTGCCGATCAAATACAATTGCTTCATCTTAAGCTACAACAAGTTGCGGCTAAAATGATACCAGATGGAGTGTTCATTGATCTTGATGGAATATCTTCAATAAACCTAGGTAACGGAAACACATATTCTCCTCAAGAGGCATTAAATATGTACTTCCAGACTGGGTCAGTTTTAGGTAGAAGTTTCACGGAAGAGGGTGAGTTTAATAGTGGAAAGATTCCAGTTCAAGAGCTAACGTCCTCTGGGGCTAATTCAAAGATATCCTCCTTAATTAACATGTACAACTACAACTTGAATATGTTAAGAGGTGTTACAGGATTAAACGAAGCCAGGGATGGATCTATGCCAGACTCAAAAGCACTAGTTGGAATTCAAAAACTAGCTGCCTTAAATTCAAATACAGCAACTAGACATATACTTAAGTCTGGTTTATTTATAACAGAGAGACTAGCGGAATGTGTTGCGTATAGAATATCTGATGTTCTCGAGTATTCTGACATGAAAGATGATTTCATTAAGAACATAGGAAAATACAGTGTAGATATATTAGAAGAAATTAAAGAACTTCACCTACACGACTTTGGTATTTTCATTGAGATGCATCCTGATGAGGAAGAGAAGCAGATGCTAGAGCAAAACATCCAAACATCTCTTTCAGCTGGAAAGATAGATATTGATGATGCGATTGATATTAGAAACGTTAAGAACGTAAAGATAGCGTCTCAACTGCTTAAGGTTAGAAAAAGAAGAAAAGAGAAGCTGGATAACAAGAGACAGCAAGAAAACATTGCCTTACAAGCAGAGGCAAACCAACAGGCTGCTTTAACTGCAGAACAAGGAAAGCAACAAACAGCACTAGCTAAAATGGAGGCTGAGGCTAAAATAAAACAGCTTGAAGCAGAGCTAGAAATGCAGAGAATGCAACAAGAGTTTATTCTTAAGTCTGAACTTATAAAACTGCAAAAAGGAATTGAGGGCCAAATAAAGGGCAATGAGATCATGATGCAGAAAGAGAAAGATGAGTACAAGGAGGACAGGAAAGACAAGAGAACTGCAAAGCAAGCCACACAACAGTCTAAATTAATACAACAAAGACAGCAAGACTTAGATCCAATTGATTTTGATGGTCAAGACTCGTTAGGGTCAGGTCTAGAGGGAATCGTTGGCATTGATTAATTATTTAATTTTGCACTATAATTTAATTTAATTCAAATGGAATGGAAAGTAAGGGCTTTGGATGCCGATGGTAATCCTATTGAGCCAAAACAAAAGGAGCAACCGCAGGAAGAGGTGACGCAAGAAGTTACACAAGAGCCTACGGAAGAAGTAAAAGAAGAAGTACAAACACAATCTCAAGAGGATGGCATACAAGAGCAAGAAAACAAAGACGTCGTACAGCAGCAAACAGAAGAGCAAGAAGGCGTACAAGAAAAGCAAGAAGTAGAGAAACCATTTGAGATTGATGATAATAGCATTTTAAGCTATTTGAAAGACAGGCACGACCTTGAGGTCGAGTCTATTGACGTTCTTAAAAATACTGGAAAAAAACAAGAGCAATCTATACCAGAGGATGTTGCTAAGTTTATGGAGTACAAAAATGAAACAGGTCGTTCATTTGATGACTACGCAAAACTGCAGCAAAACTGGTCAGAAGTAGATGAGACAACACGCTTGAGAGAATATTACAAGCAAACAAAACCTCATCTAGACATGGAGGAGATCGATTACCTAATTGGAGAGCAGTACAGCTATGATAGTGAACTAGACGAAGAGAAGGAGATCAAGGCCAAGAAGATTGCATATAAAGAAGAATTATACAAAGCTACAAGTTACTTTGAAGGATTGAAGGAAAAGTATAAGGCACCTCTTGAGTCAAGAGATGCTGACATTCCAGAGCCCTACAAGGAGGCTTTTAACTTTTATAATCAATATAGAGAACAATCTGAGCAAGAAACAAAGTCTCAAGGTGAGCGCTCTCGTATCTTTATGGATAAAACGAATACTCTTTTTTCTGATGAGTTCAAAGGTTTTGAATTTAATGTTGGAGAAAAAAAGCAGTCGTTTCGCCCCAAAGACCTAGGTAAGGTTAAAGAAGTTCAATCAGATATAAATAACTTTTTTAATCAGCACTTAGACGAAAAGGGTGTCGTTAAAGATATAAATGCGTATCACAAAGCTTTATACGCTGCACAGAATGCGGATTCATTAGCTAAGTACTTTTATGAACAAGGAAGGGCTGATGCTACGGATGGTATTGTCAAGGAAACAAAAAACATTGACATGTCTGTTCGTAAAAATGCGCAAACTGATGTAGGAGGTACAAAGTTTAGAGCAGTTTCTTCTGATGATACGTTCTCGTTTAAAATTAAAAAAAGAAAATAAATCATTAAAAGACAAGAAAAATGAGTGTAACAATGACTAACAAAACTGGAGGAGTGACAAATAGCCCTTATGCGGCTAACTTGACACCCGCTCCAGGAAAACAAACCAACCCAAATAACTATCTAGGATCAGCTATTGAGTTTACTTCTCAGTACCTTCCTGATGTATATGAAGCAGAATTTGAAAAATATGGAAACCGTTCTGTTTCTTCTTTTTTAAGACTAGTAGGTGCTGAGATGCCTTTTCAGTCTGACGTAATCCAATGGTCAGAGCAGGGAAGACTTCACTTAGCGGTTACTGGAGCAACACGTTCTGGAGATGTAATTACATCAAACGCACACCCTTTCCGTTTGAACCAAACAGTTATTATTTCTGATGGTACAGACCAAGACAAAGCAATCGTTACAGCAGTAACTGCAAATACTTTCGATGTGGCTTCTTATTCAGGTGCTAATATAGCAGCTGCTGTAGGAACTACTGGATTAAGTGTTTTTGCTTTTGGTTCTGAATTTTCAAAAGGAACTAACGGTATGAGCGGATCTTTAGAGGCTCCAAAAGATATCCAAACAACTACTCCTATCATAATCAAAGACAAGTATGAAGTCAATGGTTCTGACATGGCGCAGATCGGATGGATTGAAGTAACTACTGAGAATGGTGCATCTGGATACCTTTGGTACTTAAAATCAGAGCATGAAACTCGTCTACGTTTCGAAGACTATTTAGAATTATCTCTTATTGAAGGAGAGCCTGCTGCTTCTGGTTCAGGAGCTGAAACTGCTGGATATAACGGTACAAAAGGTTTATTCTATGAGCTAGAAAATAGAGGAAATATTGCTACTGGATCTATTGCTGATCGTACTGATATTGAAGAGATCATCAAAGTGTTAGACAAAGAAGGAGCTATTCAAGAGAACGTCCTTTTCGTTAACAGAACAAAATCATTTGAAATTGAC
>Ga0098055_1002207_pt1 | contig 10192 bp, 19 predicted proteins | sample 17_taG_FD_75107 | JGI IMG/M metagenome (GOLD analysis project Ga0098055, IMG submission 75107) | Marine viral communities from the Subarctic Pacific Ocean - 17_ETSP_OMZ_AT15314 metaG | ecosystem: Environmental > Aquatic > Marine > Oceanic | place: Pacific Ocean | collected 2015-01-18 | reverse complement strand
TGTTCATTTCAAGAATATGGCCTTTGTTATGAAGAACATGGAGAAGGAATTATTCAAGAGTTTGAATGTAAAGTTCAAGAATGTTTGACTTTTAGGTATTTAGTTTATAGAAAAATAGGCCATAAAACTACTGTGGTGATTGAATGAAAGTATTGAATCTTTATTGTGGGATAGGTGGAAATAGAAAAGATTGGCCGGATCATTATCAAATAACATCAGTTGAACTACACAAAGGTATAGCCAAAGAATATGAAAAATTATATCCTGATGATGAATTAATTAAAGGCGATGCAATCGCGTACCTTTTAGAAAATTATCAACGGTTTGATTTTATCTGGGCTTCGCCGCCATGCCCTACACATTCAAGGGCTAGATATTGGGCTTATAGAGACAGTAAACCAATAATGCCAGATATGACCCTTTACCAATTAATTATATTTTTGAAAACACACTTCAAGGGGAATTATTGTGTTGAAAATGTGATCCCTTATTATGAACCTTTAATTGAACCATCAATAAAAATCGGAAGGCATTTATTTTGGACTAACTTCAAAGTAAATGAATATCAATTGCCGCGTACAAAATCATTCAATTATAAAACTACTAAGGACTTTGCCGCCGAATTAAATATTCATATTGATGAATCATCAAAGGGATCAAGAGGTTTTGATTTAAATAAAGTTTATCGGAATTGCGTTAAGCCTGAAATTGGAGTTCATATTTTGAATTGCTCCACATCTAAAAATAAGGATTTATTCTCCTATGGGGTGATTGAATGATAGTTCATGGCGTGAAAAAAAGAGATTTCAAAAGTAAACCCCTTGAGGTTTTGTCTTTTGGCGGAGGGGTTCAATCGTTTGCCATGTTGTTGATGATCAAGGAGGGTATATTGACAAAGCCCGATATAATAATTCATAGTGATACAGGATCGGAAATGCCACACACTAAAAAAATCATAAGCGCAGGTAAAGATTTGGCCTTTGAAATGAATGTACCTTTCTTGATAGTTAAATCACATAGGGGTTCTTTGCATGATGATTATAAGAGGACAAAATCTGTTCCAGTCATTGGTATTAGATCATGTACTTTAAATTTTAAAATATTGCCACAAAGGAGAGCAATAAGGGAAATAGTAGGGAACTCAAGGGGCGAAATTCTGGCATATTGTTGGCTAGGTATAACAACCGATGAATCGAAAAGAGAAATTAAAAGCGAATTGAAATGGATAGATAACAAATTTCCACTTCTTGAACTTGAATATTCAAGGAATATGTGCATTGAACTTAATTTAAAATATGACTTTAATGTTCAAAAGTCGGGTTGTTTTTGTTGCCCCTATGTTGGAAAAAAGGGGTTCGTTAAGTTGTTCAATGATCACCCAGATTTGTTTAAGATATGCGTTGAAATGGAAGAACTTTATCACACTAGAGGGAATAGGAAAAACGGTTTAGTATCGGGTTTAAAGAATATTAATTCATTATCTATTCCTTCCTTGGTTTCTTTTGGTGCTGAGATATTGACGGAAGAAGAATCGTCTTGTGACTCTGGGGGGTGCTTTCTTTGAGTAATACATTCAACCAAATGGTATGTATAGACATTGAATTAAGATCATTGGTTAGTGAATTAGTATCAAGAAGGGAGTTCTCTTCATTCATTCAAGACTGTTTAAGGTCGCATAAGAAAATAATTGAAGCCGAATCATTAGAACATGAAAGCCAACAAATTTCAATTCATATGAATGAACTCCAGAGAAGGCGTGATGAGATTAATTCAAGGCTTGAGGTTGTCAAGGTCGAAGCGGAAGAACAACGCTCAATAATTGAATTAGAGCGTGAATTAAGGCGGCTTAATGAAATGAAGGCCGGTCTTGATCACTGGGAACAAGTACCCAGAAAGCAACGCCCTAAAGCGTGGCATGAATGGAACAATAAGAGACAAGCCGTTTCTAAGACTTTGAAAGATATGGGTTTTGATTTTACCAAGTTAAGAGAGAGGGGCGAAATATGATTATATAATTATATAATTATATAATAATAATATAATATAATATAATATAATATAATATAATAATAAAATAAAATAAATAATAATAATAATGGAAGTGAAAAAATGAAAAAGAAAAGTATTGAAGAATTAATGATTGAATCTTATAATCTGGGGAATATGTGTAAAGGTTGTTTGACCGTTGCTATGTCTCCATTAAATTATGAATGCCCTTTACATGGTGATAATCTTGAATGAAGTCATAATTTGTTTATTGTGTGGCGAGGCTTTAGAATCTCATATTTCATTTGGTGAAATAGTCGCCTTTTGTCCTTTTTGTGATCGACAATTTGAACTCTATCATCTGGGGTCAAAAAAATGATTGTTGATTTATCCTCTAATCATCACCTTCAAGGAAAGCGTTTCGATTGGGTGAAGGTGGCATATATCATTTCAAAAGCAGGTAGGCCAATAACCGCCAATCAAATAAATTATTATTTCAATAGAATGTTCACTAATAGTTATTGCAATACTCAAAGAATCTCCCAAGTAATAAGGGCAAAGCCAGATTATTTTGAATCAATGAACAAGAATGAACGAAATATAAGAATAACTAGACTTTACAATACAATAGCAATAATAAAATTGAATCAAACAACCCATAATAATTGGGAGAACAAATCAAAAAAGGTATTCTAATTATAGCTATAATTTAACTAGGGAACAATAATTTCCAAACCCCCTAAAGGGGGTTTGTTATATCTGGAACTTTCAAACTCTTATATTCCTTGAATGGTTGCTTCCAGATAGTGAACTATTATGTCTTGGCAAAATACAACTAAAAAAGTAGCCGGCGCTATCGCCGTAATTTCTGGAATTTGGATGGCTTTAAGCGTCGGTATCTCGGATATCTTCTCAATTCTTGCTGATCCTGCGGCAGTCTCCGCGGAAACTTCTAATGCTCTAAATGGGATCGACTTTATTGATAGAATCGCCGTACTCGGTGTTCTCGTCACTATCTTAGGAACTGCTGGTCTCGGTGTCTTGAAACAAAGTTCGGACAACCCACCATTCTTGAATACCAGTCTTCAATATTTACCTGTTATTGTAGGATTTTTGGCGTTTTCGGCCTTTGGGTCAAGCGTCTGGGAGATACTTTCCGGTGATCGTGTCTGGGCTAACTATGACGACATAGCGAACTCATACATGCTCTTCTTGGCTTCTTCAATGGTTGCCGGTGTTGTTTCTCTTCTTAAGAAGTGAAACCCCAAGCTATAGTATTGACAAAGGGGCTTAGTGATAACGAGGATTGATGAAAATGGAAACAACCAAACGCTTGAACATGTTTCTCCCGTTTGTCTTGTTTATTGTCATCGGTGCTTTATTCGCTGGCGGCTCTCCCGATCCAATTAAACCAAAAACCATGGACATTGAATGTCAAGACTACACAAAAGACGCGGACAATGACGGCGGATTTGGTTTTATTAGCGATCAAGACTGTCAAGATTACCCTTATACTGATGGCAACGGAGAAACATTAAGTCAAGTAGGCGGTTCTTGGGGAGATCAAGAACCCCCATACCAAACATACTGGGATTTAAGCGTTGATTTTGTGCGTGTCTTTGTTGAAATTGAATGCTCAAATAATCTCGCCAACTGCGCTTCAACTAATTTCAATAATGAAGTTCAGTTTTTTTGTTGGTTTAGTGCTAATATAATGTCTAATGATTTTTATTCAATCTATGATAGAGCATTCAATCAAATACAGTCAATTACAGATGACGGCTCTATTCAATCTTACAATGATGCATGCACCGCCTTAACTCCACCTACAACGCTCCCAGACATGGGAACTTCAAACACTTCGCCTATACCTACAAACGGCGGCGGTTCTGGTGGGGGTTCTGGTGGGAAATAAAGAGGGGTTGATGATGTGGCGGATAAACCAAAAATAACCGGAATTTCCTTCAACCTTTTCGCTATTATAGCGGTTTTAATTTTATTACCTTTGGCAACTTCCACTATAACGAGTTTTTCAACTGCAAACTCAAGTGAATATATTTCAGTTAATAAAAAAGTTGAACCCGACGAAGGTTATTTCCCAGATGGAACTACAAAACCATTTGCTGATAGAAAAATGTTCACTTGGACAGATAAAGGCAATAATATGACTAATGAATACCTTCAAAGTAATCCTCAATCAACAGTTGATAATTATCAAACAGTATGGGATTTTAGTAATTATCAAAATTTTGTCGATTGTTATAATAATTGGCTTTTGTTCTGTGATCAAGGATTATATGGGGGTCTGGGTGGAGGTGTAGATTATAGATTTGCAAGAAATAATGATGTTTTCTTTCAATCTTCCGATAATCATAATTCTTTAGCCTCATTATCAATTCCAAATTATAATGGATATATCGGTTATTCAGGAAATGAGTTTGCATGGCAAGTCCACAAAAATTATATGCAATATATCCCAAATTCAAGCGACATATCAAAGTTAAAATTTACATTTATAGATTATAATAACGCTTATTCATGCGACACCCCAATTTTTCAAACGATTTTATTCAAACATGATATAACATTTAGATTAAATTCGGATAAAGATACAGATTATACTTTAAGTAATTTTGAATCTTCCAAATCTAGCAAATATGAAGTTAGTTATTTACCCAATGGTCAAACTACAACCTACCTTAACGGAACTTCACAACCATTTGGCAATATATGCCATGTTCAATTTGAATTGGAATATGAATTTTCACCTTTTGAAATTATAGAGATAAGTGAAAGATTCGATAGAAATTTTGAAAATATGGATTTATTTTTGAGAGTTTATGACATTAAAGCCCAATATACTGATGATCTCTTAATTGAGGGAGGATTGACTTATGGCAACGGTCAATTTGCTGGTGTAGTTTATCCTTTAGCATTTGAAGGTGATAATAAACACGGTCTATTATTCGAATATACTGAAGTTGATACTGCTAAAACTAATTTCTTTTTATCAGGTGGAACTTTAATTTTGGGAATAGCCCTTTTCTTATTATCTATTGCTAGTACTCAATACTGGAATCCAGTAATAGAATTTTTCAAGCCGGATGGTGTATGATATGAATTTAATTATAATAATATTTATTTCTTCTATCTTAGCATCAACTTCAATAATCGGTGCTTTAGCACAGAACGGATTTATGAACAGTGCTTTAACACGATCAGTAGCTGGGGGAACTGTGGCTTTTACTTCTTCGAATTTCTTAGTAGGTTATACTAATTTAGAATATTTCATTAGTGCTAGCGCTAACGGATCATTAGGTTTTTCTGGGTTTGTATTCTTAGGCGGTTTAGTAGCATTAATGATAACATGGTTATCAAATATTATTGAGTTTGGAGTGGCTATAAAATGAGTGAAAATTTAGACCAGACCGAAGGTATCAATATTAATATTAATAATTCCGATTCTTCGGCCGGATCAACCTCATTTTTAGATCGAATTTTTGACATAGGGTTAAAATTAATAATACCGGTGGGTCTTATTCTTGCTTTAATCGCCGTAGTTATTTTGGTTAGGGTAGTATTGCCTTTGGTTAATTTTGTTGGCGGTGTGGATTTATCTTTATTATCAGGCTTAGGCCCTATAGGTGGTTTAGTTGCCGGTATTGGAAGTGTAGCAGGCTGGCTTATTGGTAGGTGAAAAAATGAAAAAAAGAGGGAAACAAAATGGAAATAATAAAACAAAATAAAATAAATACAAATGGTTCGACGGCGGCTAAATCTTGGGCTTTAATGGGTCTTTTTCTCCTTCTTTTGATTCAAACACCTAATACCGCCGCCGAACCTCCTATTGAACAAAAAGATTGCCTGAGTTATGCTTTTACAGAATCCGAAACACATTATTTTTTATTAGAGTCTAATAGATCAGCCTTTGGTACTGATTTAACAATTAAGCATAATTGCCCATATATTGAAGTTTTTGTTAATGGTAATTTTTCAGCATTTACTCAGTTAGAAGAATTAAAAATACCCCTTAATGTTGGTTTAAATAATATTACTATTATTAGTGAAAACTATTCAAAAAATATAAACGAAGTTCTAATATTTCCCGATAGATTAACTTGGGAATTTGAATTTTATGATTGGAAAAATTCGGATAATGATTATTCATTTGATGAATTAATTCTAAGATCAAAAGCAACTGCAGCTGAAAACTGGGCATCCATTCTTTCAATAGTTATGGTTTTCACTTTAACCACTATGGTTTATTGGAATTTGATTAATTCTTATGTTGATCGCAACTTCTGCGAAGAGGTGAAAGAATGACCTCTCAAGAATCAACAAAAACCCCCTCTTCACCCCCTATTGTAGGCCGTACAATCTGGGATATAGCCGTCGCGTCTTCCTATGTCATGGGTGGGGGCTTGTTTGTCTTAGTTTTGGGAGTTGTATTATATTTTTATCTTGATGAAGTGCCTCAATGGTTCTTCATATCAGTTGCCGGTTCTCTCGCTTTTATTCCTTTTTTGATAGACAGAGCGAAAGACGGAGCTGATTTGTTTATTGTTTCAAAAGGTGCATTAAATTTAAGCGAATATAGGGTGGGTAAAAGGTATGGTCTTCAAATTGAAGGCAACGGTGTTTTATTTTCTTCCGACTCTGGAACTTATAGGACAGTATTAACAGACTTTGACCTTGAATCAAGAACTGCCAAAGGTTCAACATTTGGATCATATACACAAATTGACCAAGTAAGAGATTTGAACACTCTTGAAAACTTGGCAAAGTTGCTTGAAGATACATTAAGAGAGTCCAGAATGTCAGCACAAACAGTAGGCATTGAAGTTGAAAAGCAATCAAAGGTTATTGTTGATTGGGCTTTGAAAACAATATACGGTTCAATAATTCCAACCGAGATAAGTGAAATTTTCGGAGTTGAAGATGATAAAAAAGACCCAAAATTTGAGCATAAAAATATTGAAGAATTGGTGGGTGAAGTTGATGAATAATATTGATGAATCCCTACGTGAAAGTTTGGTGATTAAAGATAAAAACCAACTCAAAAAAAACATGTTCCCTCCATCAATTACAAACCTACTTCTCCAAGAGGGGCAACGGTTCAAAGTCGGTGAAAGTTGGCGAACTGCTTTAGGAACTGGAATTTTACCAATAGTCGGTTCGAGCCGCAGTGGAAAAAGTACCGCCAGTTATGTTATGCTTGATTATGTTATAAGATTCACAAAACGCCCAATATATCTCGACTCTTTCCCAAAGAAGGTAATTGAAGAAGGAGTGCCGGAACACTGGAAGGGAAGAGTCTTCAATACTCCTTTTGACCAATTGGCAACGGTAAATGAACCGGCGGTTTGGTTAATTGATGATACCGGCGTTAATTATAACTCGCGTGATGCTATGGGATCGGGTAAACTATTGGCTAGAGTTGCCGGTATTTTGTCACATCTGGGCGGTGGTATGACTGTTATCTTTACAACTCAATTATTAAGCGGTGTTGATGTGTCTTTTTTTAGATATACGCACATAGCCCCAGTAATAAGGTACATTGACCCCGATGTAATCAACCATGAACGCCCAGAATGGAAGCATTTAGTTAAAGAAGGCCAATATGAATTGAGAAGGGTGACGGGTGGCCGGTGTTTAGACTACTTTTACAGTTCTAAGGATCGGATGCTTGTCAAAACAATATATCCAGACTGGCTTGACTCTAAACATGATCCCATAAAGGCCGATTTAATGAGCCGCCCTATGAGATACCATAAACTAGAAGATAAGCAAAGAATGATTAATTCAACTTCAAAGGGGGTGAAAAAATCTCGGACTACAGACAAAAACAAAGAGAATTTGATTCAATAGCCGGTTCAAGGATTTCAAAAATAAAGGGCGGTATTCCTTTACATGTGGCGATAGGGAACATTAGAAGCATAACTCTTAGAAACAAATTGAAAAGAATGGGTTTATCTGGTGAACATGTTGATGATTTAATCTCTTTAGTTGATGAAATAGGCATACAACAAACCTTGAATGATATGCCACTGGGCGTGAGGTTTTCAACAGTGAAAACACAAAAGAATAAGCCCAAAATATGGAGTCCTTAATTACAAAGTAATTATTGAAAAGCCCATGATTTAGACCATGAAGAAGCGTTAATGATCCACCTACATTTGAAACATATTACTATGTCGTGTTCTGGTATAATTTCAAGTGTTAGGTTGTGACAATTAGGGCATTCATCTATCATACTACGGTGCGACGGATAATCATTCATAAAGCATATCCCGATGAAAGAAAAATTGGCAATAGATTATATGTTAATCTATACTCGGAGAGGTGAAGGAGAGCGACTTTTTGAGCCTAAATTATACGACATTTCAAACGGAAATCGTCTCGACATACAATGTATGTTATACGACTTCACGGTGTTTGGTTTTGAAAAATCTTAACGCTTATCGTATGTCGTATAGCGAAACGGCGCGGTTAGTCGCATAATCCTTCCAGAAAAGGAGGAATAAAATGAAAAATATGAAGATAATAGAAAACGAAAACGAAACGATTGTTATAGAATTTGGGAATTTTGGTGTAGCTAAATTTTATGATAAATCAACTGCTAAATTAAGAAAAACAATTGGATTTGATACTATAAAATTGAAACCTAAAAATAATATTTCAAGTATAATTAAATCCGATGGTTCTTCATTTCTTGTTCAATCAAGGCAACATAAAGAAGGTCATACACTTAGAACATCATTAAAAGACATTCTTTCATATTTAGATGGAAGTTATGAAGGTTGCTTTAATGAAAATAACATTAGTAAATATAACACTAAAGTCAAATTTTTCAAGGAGCAATAAATATGAAACTTGAAATTATAGATCAATTAAAGTCAATAGGTGAAAATTACATTTACGAAAACGGCGACGGTTCAAGGTATACTTTACACCTTGTAAATGCTCATTATGGCGGCATTTATGTTATGTGCAATGAGTCTTCAATGTGGAGATTTCATTCAAACCCAAACGAATTAAAGCATCTTTGCGGAGATAATAACCCATACACTAGGCTCGCTATTTTAGAAGTTGCCGAATTGAGGGGTTGGGTTGAATGATCTCTTGTGTTTGTAGTGGAGAGCATACTTGTACCGAATGTTTAGAAAGAATCGGCCTCATTAAATGCGAGTGTATTAATTGTCTGGAGTTGGGAGAATGAATCCAGACTCTTTATTCAAGGGTAAAAAGAACGCTCTAAAAAAACAAAAGATATACGACTTATTACAAGAAAATATTCAACTTTCAACCTCCGAGGTTTTGAACAAATTGAACAGTTCTCTAAAGTGGGGCGTCACAATGAACGAAGTTATGATGCTACTATCAAGGACAAAGCAATTTGAGAAAATCGGATATGTTGAAACTTATACAAAAGGAGGGCGACGGTTTAGAGGTTGTTTATGGGGGCTTAATTATGAATGAGTTTGAATTGTGCGATCAATGCCAAAAAAATCAATATTATGTTGATTTTAATATTTGTGATATATGCCACCTTTCAATATTAGAACTGGGGGCTTTTTTATGGTAAATAATGAATGCGAATGTGTTGAACATGATGGTGAATTTTTTGAATGTGAATTGTGTTATTTAACTAATGAATTGAAGTGTACTTGTCGCGATGGCGAAATTGATATTTATTGTAGGGAGTGTTTTTGATGGATCTCAATATTGAAGATTTGAGTTCAAATCAAAAATTACAAAGAGCATATTCTTTAATCAATTCTGGTGAGGATTATTCTTTCGTTAGACAATCGCTAAGAGCGATTAAGAGATTATCAAAGACTCAAGAATTCATAACTTCTTGTGATGTGTGGGAATTATTAGACAGTGCCAATATAACACCCGTAAACCCTCGCTCAATGGGCGTGGCGATCAAACTAGCCCAGAAGAACGGCCTAATAGAAAGGACAGACGGTTTCAAGCCTTCGAGAAGGAAACAAGCCAATCAAAGACCCGTTCGAATTTGGAGGTTGGTTAAATGATTTCATGTGACTCATGCGGCATAACCATGACTTGGGTTGGTGACTGTTCATTTCAAGAATATGGCCTTTGTTATGAAGAACATGGAGAAGGAATTATTCAAGAGTTTGAATGTAAAGTTCAAGAATGTTTGACTTTTAGGTATTTAGTTTATAGAAAAATAGGCCAT
>Ga0098055_1002204_pt1 | contig 10194 bp, 10 predicted proteins | sample 17_taG_FD_75107 | JGI IMG/M metagenome (GOLD analysis project Ga0098055, IMG submission 75107) | Marine viral communities from the Subarctic Pacific Ocean - 17_ETSP_OMZ_AT15314 metaG | ecosystem: Environmental > Aquatic > Marine > Oceanic | place: Pacific Ocean | collected 2015-01-18 | reverse complement strand
TTGGCACAATTCCTATGATGTTCCGGAACCACTCATCAATTTCTGCCTCGACAAATAAAGGGTCTTTGCTTCGCCATATGCCAATAGTCGGATCGAACTGATACCATTTGTCTTCTGTATGCAGAATGTCACCGCCGTTGTGTCTGAAGTGTAGGACGATGGCATCGATGGCTGCGCCCGTGATGTCTGACATACGTGGTTGACGCCCAGCAGCCTGTGCTGTCTGGACGGTTTGTATGATTTGCTGAGTTGGATCAGCAGGATTGGGTGCGAGGTTGCTAGACATACTGTGCGTTTTCTTTCTGCCAAATGCGCTTAACGATTGCTCCCACCTCGCGCACGGGCAGATCACACCCGTAACTAAGTAAAGTTTTTATCTGGATTTCAGGTGATATCTGTTCCCTTGTCCAATATCCGGCCAGCTTGACAACACAGTTGTTCCTGCCACCGAATTCATTGTCCGGCCCCGACACAGACAGATTGTCTATTACTCGTTGCCAGTCGTCAGTCGTCATAGACACACGTGTGTTGGTTGACAGGAACCTTACGACTTTCATGTATGGGTCTTCGTTTGCCAGCGCACGGTTCTCCAACTCATACAAAGTCTGTTCCTTGTCAGCGTCCGCATAGACAATGCTTGCAACGACAGGTGGATCATATTTGAAGTTGGTAGTGAACGGCAGACGCAGCAATGACGCTACATGTGTAGGCGCAGGGTCACCATCCATCGCTTCGGCCAACAGCTTCATCACTGTCTCTGCCTTCTGGAACTGCACAGCATCAGCAACAGGCGAGGGGAGCCGCCAGTAAACATGCAAGCCCCCACCGCTGTGTATTACATAAGTCGGATCAAATTTCTTGACGATGTCGTCAACACGTTCTGTCGTTGCACCGTCGATGTCTACCCAGATATGTGTCAGTTCAACCACGTCTGTCTTACGACACGTCTGGCTGCTTGGGTCCAGTCGAGCCTGTCTTAGATATATTCCGGCCCGTTTATCGTGCTGTGTGTCGATCCATTCTTTCAGCTTTGAGAATTCGGTAGGCCGAAACATCTCACGTTGACTGCTTGTTAGTGCCTCAAATGACAAAACACCGCGCGTTTGGTGGCGGTGTAGTGTGTTGATAAAGTCGATCAGATTGTCAAAGTCTGCCACATCTACTCCTTTTTTATGTTGTTCTGTGTCTGTGTCAGAGATCAATATGAATGTAGAGCAGCAAGCTGTCAACACTGCCATAGTCGGCCACCATATCGTGTGTATGATTGATCTTAGGTCCCAAGGTATTGGGATTTAGTAGGTTCCTTCTCCCTCCTACGACCTGTCAAAGTCTGTCTCTAGCCCTCACTGTTTCGGCAGTGGGGGCTTTTTTTCTGACATAAAACATTATTATAGTGTTGACACATGAGACACGTGTCGCCATTATTCAGTTATTCAATCGAACGAACGACAGAGAACTGACTGACATGACACGAAACAAAGACACTATTCTTGTATCACTGGAACCGGACATGACTTTAATCATCCGTCCACCCTATGATCCAAGCCTTGCAGATCACCTTCATCACATTCCCCGCTGCTTCTACGAACCCAAGCTGAAGGCTTGGTCAGTTGGTATCGGGCGTATGGCTCCGGAAGCTGGCCTCAACGTCTATCACAAGATTTTGTCTGAGTTTAAACCCAAGGCAGAAGCCAAGGGATACGGTGTCAAGTTTAACAAGCAAGCCTCACAGCATGCACGTCAGTTAGCTGAGTTGGCTGAAACATTTGACAGTGATTTTTTCAATCGTATTTCTCCAGTCTGGGAAAAGTCACTTGCCGGTCACGGAGTGTCGCCGTACCAGCATCAGTTGGATGCAGTCAAAGTTTGGTTGGGTGCCAAAGGGCGTGGTGTGTTCGGACATGAGATGGGAACGGGTAAAACCATCGCATCTATTCTGGCATGCCACGCCATAGCACCACGACACGTCATTATCTTTACCCCCGCAAGCATCAAGGCCCAGTGGCGCGAGGCCCTAACCATGCTGCATGGATATGAGGTCTTCGATTACGATGGAAAAACACTCCCCGAAACTAAAGGGCGCACCGCTCTGCTTGTATCCTATGCGCTGGCTCACAAACTCCAAGGCCAGTGCCGCGCCTACGGCTACGAACCAGAGATGTTGGTATGTGACGAATGCCATTACATTAAGAACCCGAAAGCAGAGCGCACCAAGGCGGTTATTAAACTGGCTCAGAAGGTGCCTTATTTCCTAGCCCTCAGTGGCACACCTATTGTCAATCGCCCCGTTGACCTTTTCCCCCTGCTGAAGGTTTGCAATCCCACAGAGTTCAATGACTGGTACCGGTTTACCCGGCTGTATTGTAACGGCCACCAAGGTAAATTTGGATACGTGTGTGATGGGTTGAGCAAGGCTGACGAGTTACACAAGAAATTGTCTACCGTCATGCACCGTGTCCGCAAAGAGGATTGTCTGGACCTACCCAATAAAACGCGCGTTGTCATACCCATTGATCACTTCAATAACACGACATGGGTTGATCAGTATTATGCGCTGCGTGAGCAGATTGCTGACGGTGAGGCACATTTCGCCACACTCCGCAAATTCATCGCACTCAATAAGATTAAGAGCGCAGTCGATTGGATTGTTGATTTCCTTGATGCATCGCCTGACCAGAAGCTGGTTGTCTTTGCCCACCACGTTGAGGTGGTCAAGGAGATCATCGATGAGGTTAACCGGCGGGGCGGTGCCAAGTCTGATCACAAGCCGTTGGCTGTGGGTTTTACCGGCGAAACACCGGCTGGATTGCGTGACAAGATGGTCACCCGTTTCCGTAACAAAGACAACAAATACCCTGTGCGTGTGCTTGTCAGCACCCTTGGATCGGGTGGTACCGGACTTAATCTGCAAGTGGCATCACAGATGCTGGTGGTAGAGAGCAGCTACAGCCCCGGCGAGATGCTCCAAGCAGAGGACCGCATCCACCGGTCTGGTCAGACACGTCAATGCACAATCCATTACATGATTGAACACGGAACATATGACCGCGTCCTGTACCGGCTTCTGACCAAGAAGATGGACATGATGAATGCCGTCATTGATGGGGACACTGATGGTGACCTCAACGTGTTTGGTGACCTGATGAAAGAAATTAAAGCAGCATAAAGGAGAAGACAGATGCAAGTTGAACCAACCGCCGATGAAATCGGTTTTATCTATCAAGGCATGACCGTCCACCACGGTGCTGATGGTGTCACGTCTTTCATTTTAGAAGGCCAAACTCTGACTGGGCAATCCAAGTCTCTTCAGATGGATGCCACAAGCGTGAAGGTAGCAAAGCTGGACACTCTCAAGTCCGGTGATTGGATCAGCTATTTCGATTTTCAAGAATAGGTAAGAGGGACGTTTCCCACAGGGCCAGCAAGGGTCTTGGTCCTGAAGGCTTGTGATGCACCCCGGTGTCAAAAGAGTGTCCCTCGCGGGTTTAAGAGGTTCCCGTCTCATTGCTCTAAATCACAGGAAAACCCTAACAAAAGACAGACACAGACAAGGAACACAGACAAATGGTAAAAGTACATTATGATGTCCCCGATATCCCCACGTTTCTTTTGCGCGGTCACCCCGACTGCATCGTGAAGCCACAGTCTGAAGCCCAGATACCAACGATTGATGACACAAAGTCAGTCGTTAAAGAACCAGTCAAGGTGAGGCTGACGGCTGCTCATAAATCTCGCGTGGCTCAATCGGTCATTGCTGCGGTGCGAAATGGCAACAACACTTTCGGTAAGATCAGGAAGGCCCTGCCTAATTACACAGACAGGGAACTGAAATCTGCCATTCGTTATGCAAAGAACTGGCAACAAACAGTGGAGCGTTTTGGCTCTCGCAGGAAACCGCAACACCGTTTTGGTCAGCAGCGCATCGAACAGGATGGACGCCAGTACAAAGTGGTGCGCTTCTAATGACATCAGTTGTTCTACTCATCGTGACCGCTCTCAGTAGTGGAGAATTTCAAGTGGATAAACTTGGCCAGTACAACACGCTGGTCGAGTGCCACGTGGCAACCACCATGAAATTCTGGGAACAGATGCCAATCAATCAGGAAACCCTCTGTATCAAAGTGGAGACTGATTGATGAGACAGAGATACACAAGCGTCACCATTCCAGAAAAAGCGCACCCTTTGGTGAAGCGTTTGTTTTCGGAGATGAGGCATCAGCGTATCGGCGTGATGGACATGGCAGACCGGGCTGGTGTGTCTGCTGGATCACTCAACAACTGGCGCAGTCGTATGACACCCAAGGGCATCCCCGGATTGGAAGCCTGTTTTAATGTGCTGGGATACACACTCAAGCCCGTCAAAAGAAAAGAAGCGGAGATAGATAATGTTTGAAGAACACATGAATGAAGGTGACCTCCTCAAGGATTTGATTGAACTTCTCCATGACCTTTCTGTTTCAGCAAGCGTCCGTAAAGAAGCCAAGAGGGAAATCATCAAGAAGATTGTGAAGCGTCATGCACTGCCGTGGTACGAGGGTGAGATTGAAGGTCCACAGAAAGACCGTAAGCGTCTCAATGCCTATGTTGCAAAGGTCAAGAAGATCATACCCAAAGCTATCAAGCTGCGGCACCGCCCCCACGATCTCAGTGATTACTGGATGGACCAAATAACAGAGATCGATGAAGGTCATGCGCCTTCAAGTTCCATCATTGACGACAAGATGATGGAAGAAATGGTGCATATCTATCTGCGGAATGGTGGCCACAAGGGACGCGCCCAGTGGGCCATGTCTGATGCCATCCACAAACGGATGCAGCAACATACAGCCGTCCTTGAGAAGACCCAAGCCAACTTACAACGCACGGCATACAACCGGTTCAAGACCGAGAAAGATAAAGAATGTTCCAACTAGACACCAAGGCAATGATCCTCGCAAACATGGACCGCAGGTCTGCATCCAAAACATGGGGTGGGCATGACCGGTCTATGACTACGGGGGCGTCTGAAGTTGGACAGTGTCAGCGCAAGGTTGTGTATGATAAGCATGGCGTTGACCCTGACCCATCTTTTAGACAGGACCTTGGTGCTGCCGAGCGCGGCAACGTGCTTGAGGATTGGGTTGTGGAAAATCTACAACACAGTCTGTCAGATGACATTGAGTTACTCTGGGCAACGGACGAGGGACAGAACACTCTGGTAGACAAGACGTTCCACCAGTCTGCTACGCCCGATGGTTTGTTTACCAGCAAGACACCTTTCACCATTGAGGTAGACGGCAAGCCCGTGTCTACCAACTGTGTCTATAACGAGATCAAGTCTATTGACCCGCGCCCGTATGATCATCTGCGTGAACCCAAGTTTGTCCACACGTTGCAATGTCAGCAGGGCATGGACCTTGTTCGCCGCCTGACAGAATACAAGCCGACACATGCTATCATCACATATGTCAACGCTAGTTTCCTGTCACAGATCAAGACATTCATAATCACGTTTGACCAAGAGATAGCTGACGGACTGCGGCAACGCAGCCATGATGTCTTCACCAAATATTCCCCAGACAATCTGCCGATGGCAGAGGGCAAGATACTAGGCGGTGACGAGTGTCAGTATTGCGCTTGGCGCAAACGCTGTAATGGCGATCTGGTTGGCGCATTGCCCAAGGAAGAAAAATCCAATTACGAAATAGCTGTTGAACAAAAGCTGCATGAACTTGCGGTAGAACGCGCTGACTTGGTTGCTGAAGGCAAACACATGCAGCAAGCCGTGCGCGACATTGAGCAACAGATCACAGAGGTTCTCCGTGAAGCTGAAACCAAGAAGGTTAAAGCTGATTGGGGTTCGGTGACTACCTATTCACAGAAGTCACCACCACGGTACGACAAAGAGAAGTTTGAGAAGGCGGGACTGGACTACCGCGATTTCCAAATCGATGGCGATTACAGCCCCCGACTTTCCATCACTTTGCGTACTTAATCCGACACAGACATAGAACACAGAAAAGGAAAAGATATGTCAACAGCAGTAGCCGCAGCCCCTAGTTTCGATCTTGCAAACATCGATGCTCTTGTCAACCAAATTGAAAAAGCCTCTGAGGGCCTTTCTTCAGATCGCCTTAACTATATTAAGTTCTCCAAAGGTGATTGGCTGATTGGTAAGGAACAGGAGACGTTCCCCGAAAACTCATTTGAAGCCATACCCGATCTCCCAAATCTGGAGAATGGTTATGTGTGCTGGAAGGATGGCCAGCTTACTGATGAGTTGTGGTTTGGGATAGGTGAAGACTTGCCCTCAAAGGACAGTCTCCCAGATCACGGACCATACACTCAGCAGAACGATGGCTGGTCCCAGAACGTAAGGTTCCAGATGAACATCCTACCCACAATGGGTGTGGAGTCTCCGATCTATGCTCAGTTCACAGCCTCATCAGGCGGTGGCCAGAGAGCCGTTGGTGATATGATGAAGGCGTGGGTCAGGGAAATGAAGACGGGCAAGTACGACACAAAAGTGCCAGTCTTCAAGTTCAGTTCCGACAGCTACAAGCACAACACCTATGGCAGAGTCTATGTGCCATTGATGACGCTTGATCGTTTTATTGATCCACCTGTCGTTAAGAAGCCCACGGAAGATAAAAGTTCCACTGGTTCGTCAGCATCTAAAGACATTCCTCTGGAATAGAACACATGCAAAATCTTAACGCAGTATTGGGTGGCGGCGAAATAGTCGCCCCCAAATACCATGATTTTATGGAAGGTGTGGACCTCAACTTCATCACAGATGATGCTGGAGTTGAGGCTATGCTTATTCAAATTGAGCAGCAGTTAGAGGGCAGGACAAAGTTAGACCCGCTCTTGCTGTCTGTGGACGTGGAGACAACTGCTGTGTTGTCACTACTAAAAGCCTACAGAGAACATCAAACAAAACATGACGCTATTAGGGAGCGGTTTGATAAGTACCCTACAATCTCCAAGCTATCGCCTGAAGATAAGGCTGCTAGACAGTCTGTCAAACAAGAGATGGATGAACAGCGGCTAGTCCTCAACGAGTATGCCAGACACGTCAAACGTGCAGGACTCAATGTGGGTACAGGCCAAGTGCGCCTATTGCAAATTTATCATCCTGATGGACCTGTTCATGTCATAGACAGGTGGGGTGTGTCACCGGGCAAATGGGATGAGATCGGCAAACGTGTTCTGTCTCTAGACACAGTTGTTTGGCTTGCACACAACGCACAGTTCGATGTGAAGATGATGTCTCAACATGGCATCTCGCCAGCCCGACACCCCCACTGTACTTTGCTTCAAGCACAGGCTCTTGTGTCTTTGACTACAGAGCGCAAGACACTGGCTCACAGATGTAGCTTGGTGCTGGGTAAAGAACCCAGCAAAGAGCAGCAAGCATCTGACTGGAGTCGTCCTAAACTTGATGAGAGTCAGATCAGATATGCTGCCGGTGATGTGGTGGCTACTTGGTTGCTGCATGAAGCACAAATCAAACAGGTGCAAGATAGTAAGAGAACCCCACACGAAGAATGTGAATGGGTTTACAATCTGTTGCGGTCCAGTATTCGTGCAGTGAATGAAGTCATGGTGAACGGCATTGGCTTTGATGCTGCTGCTCACAAGAAACTTTGCTCAGACATGTCAGACAAAGACACGTCTGGGAGACAGAAGTCTCTGGATTTATTTTCTACGTCTGGTGATCGCGGCGCACCCATCGTTGAAAACCCGGCCAGCACGGTACAAGTGGCCAACTGGATGCGCCACCACCTCATGCTGCGGCCACCATTTACCACAGACAACTGGCCCAAGACAGACACCGGGCAACTCAAAGTTGGTAAGACAGAGATACTGGAAAACATCACACAGTTTGACGAGGCGTTCCGTCCACCCTTGCTGGCTATGGCAGAGTGGGCTGACGCCAAGAAAAACAACAGCACTCTGGGTGAGAAGTTCGGACGTTTCATTAATCCAATATCTCACAGGATACACGCTAACTTCCGCATTGGTGGAACAGAAACAGGACGCTTCAGTGTTACTGAACCAGCCCTGCAAACCATAAATGCAACACCAGAATTCCGTCATCTGTTCAAAGCTAAAGACTGCCATAGTCTGGTGGTCTGTGATTATGGACAAATAGAGGTTCGCGTTCCGGCGGCAATGTCTGGAGACAAGGTCCTCTTGGATGCGATTGAAGACGGTTTGGACATACATACCCTAACCGCCAGACATTGTTTCAAAGGGGATTACCCCGCCGATGCTGATGATAATCATTTCAAGCACGGGCCGGGGAAGTGGATGAGACAGGCGGCGAAGGCTTGTATTTTTGGATTGCTCTTTGGGCAAGGTCCACGTGGTTTGGCGCAAGTCCTTACCACTAACGGCCATCCCACCACGAACCATGAGGCTGGTCGAATTCAGCACGAAGTGTTGGACCTCTACACCGGACTCCGTGAGTGGATAAGAAAGACAAGGGAAAGAGCAGATCGGACAGGTTATTTGTGGACGCCTCAAGGGCGTGTCTACGCACCTTTTAAGTCCACCCAGCTTTTCACCAAGTCAATCAATACACCGTGCCAAGGCGGCGCGGCAGAAATAATGCTCTTGGCTTTGAGCAAATTCCCCAATTCGTGGGGCAGCATCCCGGCCTATCTGGTTCACGTGGTCCACGATGAACTGATTGCGGAAGTGCCTGACGAACACGCTGAAGCAGCCAAGGCACATATGGTTGAGACAATGCGGTGGGCCGCAACGTCTCTGTTTGACAACATACCTCAACGAGGTCTGGTCGAGGGTGATATCGGCAAGACTTGGGGCGAGGCAAAATAAGAAAGAAAAACGCATGTCTGCAATGTACAAGCAGAACACATCAGTGTTCCGTAACCAATTCGCTGAAGATATTTTTAATTACAAGTATAAGCATGAGGGTGCCGAGTCTTGGGAAGAACTGGCAACCACGCTGGTTGATGATGTCTGTGGCGGCGTCATGGAAAAATCTGAAACGGATCACCTGAAATGGATGATCTCAACCATGCGGTTTATTCCCGGTGGTCGTTACCTGTACTACGCTGGTCGCCCTGCCAAATTCTTTAACAACTGTTATCTGTTGTGTGCAGAGGAAGACACCCGCGAAGAGTGGGCTAATCTGGCACAACGGGCGATGTCATGTCTGATGTCAGGTGGTGGTATTGGCGTTGATTACTCTGTACTGAGAGAGAAGGGCGCACCCCTCTCCAGAACAGGTGGCACTGCTTCAGGTCCCATCGATCTGATGTTGGCAATCAATGAGATTGGTCGCCGTGTCATGCAAGGCGGTAGCAGACGTTCTGCAATCTATGCCTCTTTGAACTGGCAGCATGCGGATGCAGCAGATTTTCTACATGCCAAAGATTGGGGACAGATGTCTGTGGCTGGCACAGATAAGACTATTGCCGACCTGAAAGAGTCAGACTTCAACTACAATGCCCCTTTAGATATGACCAACATATCATTGAATTGGGACACCAAGTTTCTTGAGGACTACTGGCGTACCGGCAAACTACCGGAGTTATTTTATCAGAACACCCGACAGGCACTGTCATCTGCGGAGCCGGGTTTTAGCTTCAACTTCTTTGAGAACGAGAACGAGACCCTGCGTAACGCATGTACCGAAGTTACCTCAGACAAAGACAGCGACTCTGATGTCTGTAACCTTGGCTCGCTCAACATGTCTAGAATAGAAGACATTGCTGAGTTCCGTCAGTGTACAGAATTAGCAACTAAGTTCCTGCTTTGCGGCACACTGAAAGCCCAGCTTCCATACGACAAAGTATATCAAATTCGGGAAAAGAACCGCCGTCTTGGTCTTGGCCTGATGGGTATGCATGAATGGTTGCTCCAGCGCGGACAGAAGTATGAAGTCACTGATGAGATGCATCGTTGGCTGCATGTCTATAAGTCCGTGTCTGATCACGTTGCCAAAAAGACTGCTGATGAGATGGGTATTAGCCGACCAGTCAAGGTCCGCGCCATTGCACCAACCGGCTCCATTGGCATCCTTGCAGCAACAACCACCGGCATTGAGCCTCTATTTGCTGTCGCCTACAAGAGACGCTTCCTCAAGAACGGCACCCGTTGGCACTACCAGTATGTAGTAGACAGCGCAGCCCAAGTGGTTATTGACCGCTATGGTATTGCCCCTGACAAGATTGAGAGCGC
>Ga0098055_1002202_pt1 | contig 10195 bp, 14 predicted proteins | sample 17_taG_FD_75107 | JGI IMG/M metagenome (GOLD analysis project Ga0098055, IMG submission 75107) | Marine viral communities from the Subarctic Pacific Ocean - 17_ETSP_OMZ_AT15314 metaG | ecosystem: Environmental > Aquatic > Marine > Oceanic | place: Pacific Ocean | collected 2015-01-18 | reverse complement strand
GCTGCTGCACGATCTGCAGTTATTGTTGCAAAATTAAGGTCTACTTCAACTAAAGAAATTTTATGTAAACCTTTGTTAGAACTTAAAGCCGCTGAACCTTTGTTAAACCCAACGGTATCTGTATATGCTGCCATATCTTATTCCTCCTGGGTTATAGTGTACAAACTAAGGTTGCAAGGGCTTCCGGTTTTACTACCTTGTAGCCATAAACTTGCAGGCCGCGGATAATATCACCAAAAGTTGTTTCTGAACGAATGGTTTCCATATTCGTCATCTGAGATGCGAATGTGATTCCCATTTTATGGCCAGCCAATACACTAAATTCAGTACCTGATAAAGATATATTGTGACTAACATAAACCGTGAAACGGTCGATCATGCCGAGACGTCCATTACGTAATGGAGATGATCCATCACCTGTAATAGATGCGTCTTTTAAATCAGATTGTTTAATCAAGGCACCCAGTTTAGCTGGGATAACGAGCCAACGATCTGATTCAGGACAGTTTGCTTCATCTAATACTGTACCCATGTTAACGATATTTTCGATAACATTAGATTTAGTAAGGGCTATTGGAGAACTAGTTACACCTAAATTATTATTGGTGATTCGTCCTGCGGTAGCTCCTTTGTTGTCAGATGAAACATCTGCTAAAACATCAGCTAAAATACGAGTATCAATTTTAATCTTCATACGCTCTGAAGCGTCTTTAGACCATTGATCCATCATATTTACATCTGATTGAACTTGGTCAACATCATCTTCAACACAAGCGAAGTATTCGCCTTTGTCGATTAGAAGTTGGAGTTTGGCTTTGTCAGGGTTTTCAACCGTTAAAGATTGTCCCTTTACATACGTACGGAGAGTAATATCAGGGGTAGTACGGATATTAACCGTATCACCCATGTTTTTAATCTCGCCTTCATATGCAGTATTTGCGATTGCACCCAATACGGTTGCATCGTAAAAGTTTTCAACCAATTTCCCTGACCAAATTTCAGGTATAAAATTGCCGGAATACGTAGGGTGTCCCGGTGAAGTTGCGAATGCCATTTAAAAGGCCTCCTGTTTAATTTGTTGCAGTGACAATACGACCTTCTCGCTGTGCAGCAAAAATGTCGCGTTCTATTCGGTCACGCTCTTCTTCTTTATTCCTATAGTTTCCTTTACGAACATCTTCAAAAAAAGATTTTATATCGTTAGGAGAATAGTTTTTGGTAGAACTAGAACTAGGTTTACCAGTTGATTTACCCTTACCTGGAGAAACCTGCTGTTTTAATTCTTTAGAAGATCGAGCCTTCCGATTCGGTTGAGCATTAGATTCACCACCATTATTTTCTTTCCAAGTGTTGAAAAAATTAGCAACTCTCCCTACATCTAGATTACGCTGTGCGTCTTCTAAATAAGTTTGTCTACTAATTCCAGTTAAAGGATCAATCCCTAATAACCAATTTTGGAAATTTTTGTTATCATTGATATCCCTCCAATCTGATACAGCTGTAGATAATTCAGACCAAAAAGCCTGTTCCGAAGTTTTAACTTGATTAGCTGCAACTTGTTCTACTCTAGGTAAAACATTACTTTGTAAAGCTTCTATTTGTTTTTCTAAAGCTCTAAGTTTTTGATCTGCTGCTGAAGTTTCTTCTTTACTTACACGTCTCATAACCTCAATAGAATCACCATACTCTTCTACATCTGCATCTGTTATTAATTTAGGTGCATCTACTTTAGGTACAGATTCTGTTTTAGGTTGTTGCATACCTGCAAGTAATTGTTCAAGTTGACTTATTCGATTTGCCATGTCACGTCTTTCGGCATGTAGCCTAGGGACTTCTGCATTATACATACCTTGTAAGGTCTTATATCTTTGTTCAACTGTTTCTTCTTCTTGATTGTCCTCTACCACTTGCTCTTGTGGTTCAGACTGAACTGCCTGCTCTTCTACACTGTCGGCATTTTCTTCAACATCGGCACTTTCATCCTGTGCCTGTTCATTATTGAGTTCTTTATATAACTCTTGTACTGCCTCAGATTGTTTCTGAACTTGCTTTGGTAATGTTGCCATAATACGCTCCTATCGGTGTGCGTTAAACAGCTGCCTTTATAGACTTTGCTGCTACTTCAGGGGACTCTTTTGCGACCCTTACGAGTTCGCCTAAAACCTGACACCGCCCCTGTGCAAGTGCCACATTAGTTGTTACATTAGGTAATTGCTTTAATTCATGGTCATGCCATTCCTGCAGCCAATCAAGGAGTTCAGGATGTTGTCTTACCATTACTGATAAAGCATGGATAATTTTCGGCTCTGGTCTAATCAACCTCCACCTCCAGTATCACGATTACTTACTATGTTGCCGTCCATTCCACCTTTGGGGCTACCATCTGGTTGAGTAGGCACACCTTGTTCAGGCTGTTGTTGCTGTTGAGTTTGTTGCTCAAGCGTAAACTGTTGCTTATCATTAACTCCAGATTTTTCCCGAGATGGTACAATTTCATCGACAGGCATTTGTAAACTTTTTGCAACTTCGCGTAAGAGTGCAGCACGACCATCTTTACCGATAATCTGCATATCAAACTCATTAGCAGTTGCGTTAAGAAATTCTACTCTGCGGACATTAACTGTTTCTTTAACAGCTAAATTAATTGCTCCGCGTGGGATAACTTGTAAGTCTCCCTTAATACTTTGATCTTCATCATATCGCATGTTGTAAATAAACTGTCTATTTACAACAGGCTTAATAAGGTCAGCATCAATATGCATAACTACTTGACGTATACCTTTACCAGCAGATCCCATTAACATAGACAGCCCAGACGCTGTACGTCCTGCTCCATGCACATTAAGATCACCAGATACGTATGATGGTATACCTGAATGATCATCAGCTAAGCTGCTAAATTTTTCATATACAGCTACTAAAGTAGACGCATTATCTTCTGGTTGAGTAAACTTAACCGCAGGAGAACTTGACCCTAATGGATCATTTGTAACCTGCCATATTTTCCAAGGGTGCATTTGTGTTATATCTTCATTAGGAGGTATACGTTCTAGATTCACTTCAACTTGTGGACCTGAAGAAATTCCCATGTTATTAACTAATGCTCTTGCTGATGCATTACATATATTTTGTAAATCTTCTATAACTTCTGGTATTCCTTTACCCCAGAATGACCCCGGAGTTTTAATAAAGGAAGTTTTACAATACGGTTTTTCACCTAATGGGTCATAATTTAATACTGCTTTTACAATATAATCCCCAACTACCCATACATTTGCATCATATTCTTGTGATTCATCAGGGACTTCATCTTCATCCATACCCCACTCACGTAACATTTTCCCACTTATTTTACCCCAAAATTCTAATGCATCATAAACTTCGGTAGGTCTATCAAAAGCATGATACTTACGTTCTTGTTCATCCTTCATTAGATTAACATCTTCGTTAACCCAAGAAGTTGCATTACCTACATCTAATAATCTACGTATTGCGTCTTCATCATATCCTGGAACTCCTATAAGTTCAGATAGCTCCATACGAGAAAGAGGATGATGTTGGAACATATACCCTTCATCTATATTAGATATACCAGGTTCTGGATACATATTAAAAGGATCAACACGTTCAAATTCTGGGGCTAATACTTCATCAGGTTCTGCAAATACATCGCCATTTTCATCAGCACTCCAACCAAGTTTTCGTTGGCGTCTTATAACAGGACCTTTAACAAATGCACATGGGAAAGTTACAAGGTCAGTAATAAAATCATTAAAACATTCAGCCCAACCACCTTCTGCAAATTGGTCACTTATTTTAACTTTCATTTTGTCAGCACGATTTTGTGCTTCTTGTAAGATTGAAAATCTAAAATCCTGACTTATTGATTCGCGTACTTGATCCATTTCTCCAGGAGTTGGAGCTTGGCCTGTGCTTTCAATTATACCTAGAATCTTGTTAGCAAAAATATCTCGTATCTCCGCTTGTTGTTTAGGAGATAAATCAGGTATTGGTGTAGCTTCTAAATCCCAAGGTGGTGTGCCAGTATCAAGTAAAATATCTCTAAGCCATGATTCTGCTGCTCTACACTTTACTTCAGTAATCATCATGTAAACTTCAGACCCACCCTGATCTTGAATCTGTCTTAACTTATCAGCTTCGTACTCACCATTACGCTGACGCATAGCTGTAAGCATTATATTCTCTATAGGCTTTTTAGCTTGACGAGCAGCATCCCAACAAGAATGTATATATGATGTTAACCCTATAATATAAGGTTCATTTTGTCGTTCTTGTAATTCTTTAGCAGTTTGCTCTTCTTCTTCTTTTACAAGCTGTTCATTACCAACGACTCTTAGTATAGATAATCCTGGCATAGTTATTAGCTACTTCCCATTTCAGCAAATATATCTAAAGTAGTTGATCCAGCATATGTTCCTGTAGTTACAACTTGGATTCGTATAATATCTCCAATAATACCTGATAATTGAGTATTATTTGACATAGTTCCAACAGTTGCGGTAGTAGGAGCTGTAGCTGTACTGCGTGTTATATTTGCTACTTTCCGTAAACTAGCAGTAGTAAATCTAAAACATATAACATCAATAAAAGTAGAACCCCCATCTAAGCTAGTTTGGATAAAAGCTTTGGCATCTGTACCACCACTACCATATGTCAAACTACCTTCAAAAGTAATATTAGTACAATCAGGAGGTACTGGAAGTACACTACCTACTGTAGCTATAGATTGGGCTGTTGTAATTGCATGTGAACTAAGTAAAGTAGCCATTAGTTACCTCCTAAACGTTTGCGGAATGTCTCAGACATATGTTTAGCACTTCCACTTTTTACTATCGTTTTTCTTTTACCGCCTTCACCAACATCTTTTCTGTCTATAGCTTTCGACATTAATATTGATTTAGGTTTAGTTTTTTTAGTAGTTGTTGCTAACTTATCTCTATACCCTCTCATTTTAGGAGTACTAGGATCTTTTTTAACTGTTCTGTCAACTTTATGTGTATCTAAGTCTGCACCAGATTTAGACATTACCTTTGATGATTTATCTTTAGTTTTCTTAGGACCTGCATGAAAAATACCAGATACCGTAGGAGTTAATTGATGGCTTAAAGGACTTCTTTTAGAGGTAGACTTAGTTGTAGATTTTTTAGGCTCATTTTTAGTAACTGTTGTTGTTTTACCTGTACCTCTACCCTTACCTGCATACGCAGAATAAACATGTCCGGATAGATTTGGAGGTAAAGATGATAATTTTTTACGAAGTTTATTTATATCTACCATATTATTTGTTCCCTATTAATAAAGTTAGCTACACACATTCTTGCAAATATATACAAAAAAATATACATCTGTCAATACATTTATAAATAAAAAACTCCACTAAGCAATAAAACTTAGTGGAGCCGATTAGCAAAGGGGATGAGTATAGTAGTAGGAGATACCTTCGCTAATCTAAGTCCAACCTGCTGATGCTACTTGTTTTATCTCTCGTTTTTGTGTTATTAATGCTCCTTCCCCTACTGTATTTATATGCATCATAAGATATTGTAATGCTTCAGCTACATGAGAATGTTTATTTTTATCTATAGTCCCATTCTTCTGATGATACCTATAACCCCCCATCATTGCAGCTTTTAAATTTGTACAACTTGGATCTACCAGAAATGCTGAGTCTCCGTCAACTTGACGCATAAGAAAATCATCTACTGCACTTATTCTCGCAGATACGTTATTAGTCTTAGCTGGGAATACTCTTAGCCCTTCTGCTTTAATTATATCTACAGCACTACGTTCATCTGTCTGTGCTCTCTGTATTCCAGCTGGGTCAGTAACAACAATAACTGGTGCACCTGACCAGCGTTCTATAATAAGTGGTTTTAATATTGTACGTGTAAATCTTTGTATGCCCATATCAAAGCTTACAGCTTCGCCTAGTATTAATACTCTACCTCTTGGGTCTTGTTGTCCTATAACAGCAGCAGGTGTTAGTCCTAAATCCATTCCTATAACAATAGGCCTTACTCCATTAACAATAGGACGTAAAGCTTCATGTGCCATATGATAATCAGGTCTAAAGTATTTATATATAGGTTGACCTGAAAGACTTAACCCGTACTCCCCGTCTATGAAAGTACGTATATATTCATCTGAACGACCCTGTGTATCGTAATAATTATCAGGTAAGTTTTCTATATTCTCAGCATCAGTTGACCTGCCGGATGGTTGTTTAAATACATCCCACCCATTATCGTTCTCACTTACCCCATCTTTAGGGTCTAGATGTTCCATCTGATAAAACCACCACGTATCCATAGTAGGTGGGTTAGTATCACCCCACATTCCATGCCAAGTAGGGCCACCGTCTTTCTTAGATGGGAAACGTCCAATACGTTTAGACATAGCATCTACAATTTCTGGGTGTATATCTTTACACTCGTTAAACCATGTAAATGATAATTCTAGGGAGTTTAGGTTAGCTACGTCATCTGCATCGTCAAGTGCGCGAAACATTACTTCACACTCGACATCACCTACTTTAAAGAAGTAAGTCTTGGTCGTGCGCATGTAGGTGCCACACACCCCTGGTGGAAACCAGTCCAAGAAAGTTTTTATTGTTGTATCTTGTAATTGTCTGGCGGTTTCACGTACAACAGCAGCTCTAGTTTTGCGTATCCCTTGCTCATTAGGCTCCTGCATGGTAGCCCTTCTCACGATCTCGAATGAGCAGGTTACCGATTTACCCGACCCGACTGGCCCCATAAGCGTACGCATTTTTGCGTCCGACTGCATAAATGCTTTGCCAGTAGGTGGTGGCGTATAATCAATGTCTAGTGCCACTTATTTCCATCCAATTTATATATCCACAGTTTTGACACCAATATTCATCGTTAAGTTGCTCTGTACAATTAGGGCAAACTAACGATGATGTAAATTCTATTACATTATCTACAAAGTTGTCAAAATTTTCTATAAGGATAACCAATATCTGGCTACGTTTTTCTTTCTTATTCTTTACAAGTTTTACTCTGAAGGATAACCCTTCAGTCATAAGTACTTCAATAAACTCATAAAAATCGTCAAGTTTGTCAAATCGTTCTGCTGGTAAACCTTCGTACTTCTCAGAAAAAAGATCAAGCAGACTCAATGGCTCTAGATTCATCTTCTGTCACTTCCTCTTCAACAGGTTCACTTTCTATAACAGTCATCTTTTTCTCTTCACCACCTAGATTTATCATAATCTTTACCCCGCCTGCACCAGATTCTAATTGGTTAGGGTCGTTCTTAGGTTCTAGTCCCCCCCACTTTACAGTAGATTTTATAAGATCAGCCTTAACGCTAGGGCTTACCTCAGCACTATGTATCAACGTCCATGATGTTGTCAGGAGTTCTTCCGCCTGTGCACGGGCCTTAAGACGGAACGTTATCCCTTTCTCTTGTATTTCACTTCGATATGCATCTACTTTCTTCAGGAATACTGGATCCTGGTTAAATGTCAACATATCGTCTGAAGTAATCTTATGTCTGGCGATAACTTCGTCTACAGTCTCCCCGCTTTTCTCAAGCATTAGGGCAACATCAAACGCTAATCGGTCAGACCATTTAGTATGCTTTAAAGGGAATGTGTCCATAAATCTGAATATAGGTGCAAAAAAATAAAAAAGCAAGTGTTTAAAACTTTACACGTTGATTTTTCGGCATTTGTTATGAGAGGTTTACTTATATGGGGGCACAACGTCATGGCGTGTCCGAGTGGGGCGGGGGGGTGCTGTTGCCTTTAAACCTATATAGAATATAAATGTTATGGATTTACGCTCTGTAAGTCATTGATTAATAAGGATTTAAATAGATACTTGACATTTCTGTCAATTTCTGTGCATAATGTTTCCACGTTGGACGGACGTTCAACGCAGAAGGGCATGCGCTCTTCGAGTGTGTGCTCTTCTTACTTTTCAATAAAATAGAGGATTCATAATATGAACCTATATCTAAACGAAGTGAGCAGTGCACCTGATGCACTTTTTGCTGTTATTCCAACAGCTCAGTCTGGTCGTATTACATTATGCGATATGCGTGACGGGGTTGACCAAATAACAGGTAATGCGTTAAAAGGTCTGTTTGTCCCTAGAAGTATGGGCGGACAAGGTAACGAAAACAAGGAAGAATTTAATGTTTTCGATACTGAGCAATTCCCTCGCTATAAGAATACTGTGAAGGGATTGGAAGCGGCTTTATTATCTGCGATAGAAATATCAAAGAAAACAGGGCGCAACCTTGATGCGAAGTGTTTTTACTTTTCACCTGAATTCGCGAAGTCTCAGGATTACGCGAAGGAAGTGAAGCCAGAAGTAGTAGAAGCCATGATGAAAAAATGGGACTTGACTACTTTGAAGATTAACACTCATAAGAAATATGGAACATCTCTTAGAGTCTGGCTACCAGGGCAAGAACCTGGGGAAGTAACGACTAAGACTAAGAATGACCTTGCTTCAGAAGGTTGGTTTACATCTAAGTCTTAAGTGTATCAGTAAGTGATGGAGGCCTTCGGGCCTCCTGATCTTCCCTTTAATCTTTTATTCAGGAGGCAATGGCCTATGAGTGAAAAATCTAAAGCAAGAACGCTGAGACGTAAGAATCAGCAAGATAAGAAGAAGTTTAATAACTGCTTCTTAACAGAAGATCAGATACGTGAGAAGGATATGAAAGATTTATTTCTTAACCCTCAACGTAAACGATTGGAACATAAACCTAAATAGGAGATGGGGGGAGCAATCCCCCCAACATTAACATGATTAGAACATATCAAGAAAATTGTGCAATGCTCACTATTGAGCAAAAGATGGAGCTACAAAATGAATTAACAAAGATTTTGAATACTAAGCAACGTCAGTTATTCCATGAGATCTTAATAAGGAAATACTTCTTTAAAGATCGTAGCTTTGAAGATGCTCTAAATAGTGCCAAAGAAGTATTTGATGACAAATACATTGATTCTATTGCTACTGACTATCAAGACTAACCTCCCCTCATTTGACCACCTTCGGGTGGTCTTTTTTTGTTTAAAAATCCTCCTCTTTTATATAGCGCGGTACGTTACGTAATAGCCCTTCAAAACCAAGTAATAGTATTAGCCTTTAAAAGCCGTTGCGCGGGACGTTATAGCACACAAGTTATTGAATCTTTGACTGCCCTCATTAACTGCGTTCCTTAACTGTCCTCATTAATTGGGAACTATACATGGTGCGATACATGGGCAATCTAAATAATCTACGTAATTGAGTGGGTTATAACACGTTGTAACTTGACGTTTGATACTTGACATAACCATAGCTACAGTACGATACAGAGAATGTCATATATATAATTAATCTATTTAATCTAAATAATATAGGTAAATAACAGATGCCCTTACCTCAGCAAAATGTTTCTCCAATAATGTGCTATTAGAGGAGTGCCACATTACTTCGTAATTGAGAGATTAAATAGATTATTAACAGAATCTCTTTACATATCAATACATTGTGCGATACATTTGCCGATACATAGTGCTGTGTAAAGTTAGATTAAGTATATTGTGGACTAGTTAATGTGTTTCGAACTTTACAAAAAATTTGAGGCGTGGCAAGGTGTTCGGGCTTTCGGGCAAATCCGAAACGCATTAACGAATCCAATAACGGAGGATAAATAAATGAAACTATTTAACGACAACTTAGTAGTGGAGAAAAAGAATGGTCAATACGTTGACACGTCACGGCAAGAGGGTGCGTGTCCACATATGTTCGGTAGCGTTCCAGATGCAAACTTGTTAACGCCACCGCCATTGAGTGCATTTGATGATGTGTTTATGAAATCTAAATACGGAGGGTACATACAATGATTACATTAGATTGCTATCAAGATTCAGGTAATGAACCCAACTGCCCAGAGTGTGAAAAGCACCCAAATGGTGGTCGCAATGGTTACAACTGTATGCTGAGAGATTGTCTGAGTGAATTCAAAGACTCGAGGAAATGCAGAGATTGTGGCTACGAAACTCACGACTATGAAATTAACAATTTGGGGAGAGGATAATATGAATTACGACAACGGATATAGATACTACGTACTTGAGTACGTACTTGACAGATGGATACCTATCAGTATGCATGATACGTATCATGGTGCTTACGTTAACGTAACT
>Ga0098055_1002200_pt1 | contig 10202 bp, 20 predicted proteins | sample 17_taG_FD_75107 | JGI IMG/M metagenome (GOLD analysis project Ga0098055, IMG submission 75107) | Marine viral communities from the Subarctic Pacific Ocean - 17_ETSP_OMZ_AT15314 metaG | ecosystem: Environmental > Aquatic > Marine > Oceanic | place: Pacific Ocean | collected 2015-01-18 | reverse complement strand
GCAGCATGTTGCTGCTGAGTTTCAGGCCCAGGGTTATAAGGCTGTGGCAATTTCAGGCAAGAGCAAGCGATCAGAGAGAGTCGCGGCCTTGACTGGCCTTAGGGACGGCAGTTTGCAGGTTGTATGCAATGCCCAGCTGTGGGTGGCTGGTGTCGATGTGCCGCAGATTGAGTGCATTATTCTGCTCCGGCCAACCAAAAGCTTGACGTTCTATTTGCAATCAATAGGCCGTGGCCTGCGAACGTCGCCGGATAGTGGCAAGCAGCATTTAACTGTGCTGGATCATGCTGGTTCGATTTTCGAGCATGGCCCACCAGACATGGAACGGCAATGGAGCCTGGAAGGTCGGAAGAAAAGAGGTGAACAGGCCCCTGCCGTCAGGCAGTGTCCTGCTTGTTTTTGCGCTCATGCTCCAGCACCGGTTTGCCCTGAATGCGGCTATCGGTATCCAGCTCCGAACCGTGGCGGCCCAGCTGAGGTTGATGGTGAGCTAGGGGAGATTGATATGAGGCAGGCAGCAGCATTAGAAAGGCTGCAACGGCAAAAAACACAAATCGCAAAGCGAGCAGAGCAGGGTAGAGCTAAAACGCTGGAGCAATTGATTGAACTAGGCAAAAGTCGAGACTATAAATATCCGGTAGCATGGGCGAAGAAAATAATGGCATCGCGGCACTTTTGAGCGAAACCAGTATTCAGCAAGAGATCAGACTGGCATGTAGTCGTGGCCCAGTAAGGCTGTGGAGAAACAACTCTGGCAGTTTGCCTGATCCTCGGACTGGCAGATACGTGCAATTTGGTGTTGGTAGCCCTGGCGGTTCGGATCTAATTGGCTACCGTAAGGTGACTATTACGCCTGAAATGGTTGGCATGGACATGCCAGTATTCGCGGCGATTGAGGTGAAGACTGCCAGGGGCAAGGCCACTGAACAGCAGAAAGCATTCATCGAGCACATCCGAAACGCAGGCGGAATTGCAGGAGTAGCTAGATCAGTTGACGAAGCTAAATCAATACTGTTAAACTGACCCTAGCCGCAAGTCTTTCGTGACACCAGCATTCATTCAATACTTAAAAGCGCAATACGCTAAAGCAATGCGAATTGCGAAGCAAAAAGAAAAATCTAAAGAATCAAAATCAGAGGATTGATGAGCAACCTGTACTTTTGCGTGGCCTGTGAATCTCCAGGTCAGGACCGGCAGTATGTCGAAGTTCTGGCTCGGTCTGAGGAACATGCAATACACAAGGCATCAATGATTCATCGCAACCGCCAAAGTTATCGTCTTTTGGTTCCTGAGTCGGTGGTCAGGTTTCAGGAGCGTAGCTTTTGATTTGCCCGAGTTGCGGCGCTTCTGGTAGGGGCACAAAAAAGGTGCTTAGTACCCGGCATTCGCATGGCGGCACTGTCACCCGTCAGATTAAATGCAGATCGTGCAATTATTTGTACTTCACTTCTGAATTTGTTATTGACCGGATGTTGGTGAACTGTCGTGGTGGCCATTATCACGCAAGCTCGACGATGATTGATGCAGTGTCTGCAACTCTCAGTGAGCATGGACTGGAGCAGGATGATGCGTGATGCTGGCATTGCCGATTCGCCCGGTAGAGCTGAAGCGTGCAAGATGCAGCGATTTGAGGCAACCTTTCGCGAAAAAAGCGGATGGGAGCACATTGAAATAATTGATGCAATGAGCTATCACGGTGCGCTGAAGAAACTCAAGGGTCGGTCTAAGACACTATTCTCTTTGTGCATTATTGATGACTAATTCCGAGGCAAAGCGTCTGATCGCTGAATCGGACAAACGATTACTGGACATTTATCACTGGAGATTGAATCCACATGAGCATGAAATTGCTGATCATCGATACGGAAACGACTGGCTTGACTCCAGCCGACAGCACGGTGATTGAATTAGGAGCTGTTCTGTTTGACGTTGAGCTTCGATCTGTTATTTGTCAGATTTCGTTTTTGCTGCCGTCCCTGACCAATGAGGCGGAGTTCGTAAACCGGATTCAGCCTGCGTTGACGATGAGAGCGCCGGACCTGACAAGTCCAATGGCGGCATCGTTTTGGGCAATGGTTGCGGAGGCTGATTATGCGGTTGCTCACAATTCGGCCTTTGACCGGCAGTGGTTTGGCAGTCCAGGCTGCTTACCGTCGATGCCTTTGAAGTGGATTTGCAGCATGGACGATATTCAGTGGCCGCTGAACAGCAAGCGGGGGCGTAGCTCTGTGATGTCACTGTGCGTTGACTATGGCGTTCCGGTTTGGCAGGCCCACCGTGCGCTGACTGACTGCATCTATCTCGCAGAGGTAATGAAGCGGGAACCCCAGCTGGAGCAGCTGATTGAGAATGCCTTACTGCCGAGGCATGTCTACGTCAGTAATCTTGGCTACGAGCAGCGCCAGCACTGTAAAGACGCGGGTTTCACCTGGAATAATCTGGTGCCAAAAATGTGGGCGAAGAAGATGACAGAACATGAAGCTGCTGCATTGGATTTCTCCGTTTCAATTGCGGATTGATCGAAACAATGATACGATCTGCACTGCAAACCTTTTTGCGATTTACCATGCAAGCAAAAGCCGTACCTGTTGCAGTCAAGGTGAAAGCCTTGGCCAGCGTCAACGAAGACGGTGAATGGGCCGTCATCGGATACCCCACTGGTACTGATGAAGACCTTGTTGAGGACGCACGGCTTTTAGTTGGTGATGGCGATGTTCGTCATTACTGGCTTGAAATGGAACTTGAATTACCAAATTAAAAACAATGAATTACCACGACCATCCAGCCTTATCAGCCAGCAAGCTCAAGAAATACGCTTGCGGCACAGCAGTCGATTACTGGGCTGCTTATGAAGATCTGGACCGTATGCCAATGGTGCCATCTGATGCGATGCGTCAGGGCAGCTTGGTTGATTGCTTGATTACTGAGCCTGAAAAGTTCAGCCGTAAATATGTAGTCGCTCCAAGGGCAGATCGTCGGACGAAAGCAGGCAAAGAAGTCTGGGCAGAGGCCCAAGAACTTGCTCGCTCTAAGTGCGCGGACCTGATCACTGAGGAATGGCACCACACTGCCCAGCAAATCGTCAGCAAGCTTAAGAATGATCCGATTGCTTCTGAGTTCCTGCAAGGATCAGGGCAAGTGCCTCATTTCTGGCACGATTCAGGCAATGATGTTGAGTGCCGCTACCTGCCGGATTTAGAGCAGCCAGAGGACGGCTTGCTTGTGGATCTAAAAAAAGCCCGGAGTGCGAACCCACGCGATTTCGCGAGGCAGGCATTTGCATTGGGCTATGACATTCAAGTCGCTCATTACGCAGAAGGGTTTCTAGACCGCCACGGTGCTTACCCAAAACAGATTGTTTTGCTGGCTTACGAGTGGTCCTTCCCTTTTAACTACTCGGTAAATATCATCAGCGATGAGCTTTTAGAGGTTGGCCGTCAGCGTCGTGATGACGCAATTGAAGGCATCAAAGCTTGTCGTGGTACAAACGAGTGGCCATCTTGGGGCATTAACACGATGAAAGCTCCACGCTGGTATCAAGTCGAAGATCCAGCTAATGACACTGATGTCGCCGATTTACTGGAGGGAGTCTGGTGGAATTTGTAGGTGATTTGATGAATGAGCCTTGGCTAAAGGCTTTTATGTTCCCAGCTTCGGGTCGCATGACGCTGACCGTTAAGGGTGTTCGCAAGGCTGAGGTTGCTTTCGACGACCAAGAGCCCAAGCTTCAGACGATCATGTCTTTTCAGGAGATTAATTCTGAACTGACCTTGGCCAAGATCAATGCCATTCCACTGATCAAACTTTTAGGCAACGATGTTGCGCTGTGGTCAGGTAAGCGCGTAACTTTTTACGCGACCAATCAGGTGATGCCTCACCCGCTCCGCAAAGACGAGCCTTGCATTCGAGTTTATGGCTCTCCTGAAATCGAGGAGGAGATTAGCTGCGAATGGACGCCACCGAAGCGCCGCAAAATCGTGCAAAAGCTGCACCCCACAGGTGTTTTTAAGCCTGCAATGAGAAAGATTGAGGAGGCGGACTCGTCACAGCTTGATTCGATCCGTCAGCGCATTCTTGAACTCAGAGCATCGAATGATCTTTCAGAGGAGGAGCACAATCAGCTTATTGCTAAAATCCAGACTATGAGTTAAAGTATTTCTCGCAAGCTAAGACCTTTTATGTCTTCTATTGAGGTTGTCAATGCTGCTGATATCCCAGCACGCACAAGCCGACACAGTAAAACAAGCCCATTGAGAGAGAAGATCGCTTCCTTGACCCCTGAAACCAGCCTTTTCGTTTTGTACTACGACAAAGAGGTTGATGAAGGCTTCAAGGCCAGCACCATCGCTCAGATCGCTGGTCGCATGACTAAGGAATCCGATCAGTATAAATACTCGGTTCAATCCGAGTCAACCAAAAAAGGTTGCTACATCATCTGTAAAGCAAAATCATGACCGATTCATTTTCAGTAAACGGAGCCTTGTTCCCTCAGACCGCTGCGGAAATGAAGGCTCGAATGAAAGACAAGTACGATCCTTCAAAAAACTACCCAACGGCAGACGGGGTGATCAATATTCCTGCTGATCAGGCTTACGCTTTGGCGGAGTACATCATGCAAGGCAAGCCTATTGGTGATCGCAATGAAATTCCACTTGCTATTAGTGGATGGAAAAAGCAATCAGCAAGCGGCAAAAGTTACATCAGCCTGAGCTTCAAGCCTCACTACAAATACGAGAGGAATGCTGAAGGCGCTGTTAATGCAGCAGCCCAGTCTGTGGCCAAAGCCACTGACGGCAATGTTATAGACGACATCTTTTAAACCTTATCGGGGCAGAATCACTCTGCCCCTTATTTTAAAATGGCAATTTACAACAGTAATTCACTTGGCAGATCAGTCTTAACGACTGAACTTCCGCAATTAAGCTCGCAAGACTTGCGGAAATTAACGGATGAACTCTTCGATTGCATCAATGAAATCACGATCTCATTGCAGGAGGTTGCAGACTTTGAGCAAAAGCACGGCTTCGAGTCTGACACCGAATGGTGCTACCGGGCCAAGAAAAAGCTACGAATCTCGACGCAATTTGCGGCCAAGATTGAAGCGATGAGCAAACCGTTGCCCAAAAGTTACAAGCAGTCTTACCAAGACCATTTTCTCCGCATTATTGCCGAGGAGATTGACCCCGTATCACTGATCAAAATCCAGAACGAAGCCGACTCTTTAGCCCGGAAGGAATGCAATGAATGAAAAGTCACTTGAGGTGAGCATCGAGTCAGTCAAAGGCTTGTTGATTGAGGGCTACAACAACTATGAGAAAAGCCTTCAACGTCGTCAGGGTGATTCGCGTTACTGGGACGGTTACATTCGCGGTATTCAGCATGTTTTGGAGATGCACGACCAATGAAAATTAAATTTGGCCTTTTTACTCGCTTGCAGTTTGCGCTGCTAGCCATCATTAGCCCTCAACGTCTTGTGACAGCAATTACAGCTGGATTCTTGTCAGCCGTTGATTCATTGGAAGATGATGAACTGAGAATGCTTGTAGAGGAAATCAACGATGCAAATTGATCCATATTTTCAGGTTGGCGTTCTTAGCCAGACCAAGGATCCAGCCACGCTGTGCTGGCAGGCAATGCACCAGGATTATTCAGAGGGGTGGGTCTTTCATGATGAGCCGCTCTGTGAAGTAAATGCAGGCCATTCCATCTTCAAGCATTTGCTTTTGGGAGGTCGCGGCCACTATGGCCCACTTGAGCACGCCAGTATCACATTTGCTGTTGGCTATTTTCCGCATTCGGTAATTCAACAAGCCCGGACCCATAGGGTTGGCACCAGCTGGGACGTTCAGTCAATGCGCTACACCGGCAAGCGAATTGCTGCTGTAGCTGAGGGCATTGTTGATGTTGAAGAAGCTTTTTACCTGCGTCCCGTTGGCGATTACACCAACCGCCAAGGCAAGCGGTACACGTACGACGAGCGACTACGGGCCAAGGATCTTCAGTTCTGCGAAGACTCTGCTCGGCGTTATAAAGAAGCCTTAGATGCTGGCATCTCTGAGGAACACGCTAGGGGAGTGCTGCCATTTGACTATCGGCAGCATTTTGTCGTGACCTTCAATCTACGCAGCTTGATGCACTTTCTTGACCTGAGAGGCAAGGCCGATGCACAGATAGAGATTCATCAGATGTGCCAGCTGATGATGCCACATTTTGAAGAGTGGATCCCATCAGTTCACGAATGGTACATGAAAAATCGCTGGGGCAAAGCACGTTTAGCACCATGACAAAGAAATCACGCCGCACACCGTTCAAGTTTGCTGTTGGTGATCGAGTTTCTGAGAAGCCTCGCATTCATCTAGGGCTTGCTGTCAAGCAAGAAAACCAACGCCGCTATCCATCACGAACCGGCACAGTAACTGAGCTTCGGTCTAAGACCAGAAAAGACGGACATCAGCGCAAGTATCTTGCTGTTCTATGGGATGGCTTTACTACTCCATCTGAGCATGAACAGATGCGAGTTTGCGCTGCTGAAGAATTGCAGACCTTGGAGCAAGACGTGATCTTGAATCACGATTGAAGTGAGGGGGGACGCCACCGGCTCTCGCGCCTGCGTGACTTGGTTCAGGTGATCCCCGTGCGCCTCAGGACAAGCCAGTTCCTACGAAATGGATTGAACAAGAACTCTAGCATTTACCATGAACGCATCCGAAACAGGCATAAAACTAATTGCACACGGGGTAGAATCTTACTTTAAGCCCTGGTATTTTGATGGAAAAGTTGTCTATTGGGGCAACGCAGAGCAGACTGAATCAGATGCGCGAGCATCAGCACAGCAACTGAAAGACTTTCTTTTGAAACGCATGGGATGACAAGTCATCGTTCGCATTCTGGGAAACTAAGCGTTTCGGACAAAAGCGGAGAATGGATTGCGACCATAAAAACAAACGCTGATGTTTTCGAGATAGCTCTAAATGCAGCGACAGCTGAAAGCGCAATACTGCAAGGTGAGCAGCTTTACGCTGATTTGCGTGCAGTTGCTGATCCAAAGCCCTACTGTTGGCAGTGCTTGCACTGGAAACTTGTAAAATCAGAATGCAGTCTTGGTTTTGCCGAGGGTAAATCAAGTGGCGGAAGATTTGCCAGTCAATGTTCGGCCTTCTGGTTCAACGACTGATATTCCAGAATGGGCGATAGATTTCGGTAATGGATTTTATATTGAGGTCTTACGCGATAACAAGCAAGGCGTTCACTACAGGTCCTGCAGTCCAGGCGGAGCCATTTGTAGGTATTCAGATGACTTTTGGCGTGCAAAAACTTATTTGTATCACATGATGATTCCCTAGGGCTCATCCAAAGTTCCGTGTTCCATCCAGTATTTGATAATGTCTTCACGCTCTTGACTCCAGAACGATTGTTTTTTGAACCATTCCTTCCACGGCTTGTCACTTTTTGACCCATTACAGAATTTGCAACAGCACACCAAATTATTCGTGACGCTCATGCTGCCACCTTTTGATCGGGCAAGAATGTGATCCAACGTGTCTCCAGGTTGACCACAATATGCACAGCGGTCGTCCCACTCGTCAAATATCTGACGCCTAAACCGATGCCTGCTGGCCTTCTTTGGGACAAGTTCTGAGCCAATAATTTCGTGACCAATAAAACCACCGTTTAGTGGCACTACTTCAAGCTCGAAGCTTACTATTTCTTCTGTTAGCTCTTCTAATCGTGAAGCAAAAATTTCACTAAACTCTTCAGGATCTTGGTCTTCCTTTGCTGAGGTCAGGAACATGATCCTTGCAGTTGTTAAGTAACGTTTTTCTACCTGATAAGATGCGCTGTTTTCAGGCATTCGCTTTGGGCATTGGCGAGGGTCGCATACCCAACCATTTTTTTCATGCGTCATTTGGTCTGTAGGCAGATACTCTCTGCACAGACTGCTTCTCCTGCATTGCCTGAACTCAGCTGCCACTACTGCCGTCATCAGGCTATTTAATGCTAGCCAAGAGCCTTGCTTTTATCCCTTGCTGCTTTGAACCGTTGCATCACCGTTGTATCGGCCTGTCTTTGAGTAGCTGTTTACAGGGACTGAGTTCATTCTCATAAATACAATTTGGCCTATTTTTAGCCCAGGGTATAGCGGAAGGTCGTAATGACGCCTTACATTTACTAATTCCAGGGTAAGTTTACTATTACAAAAGCCTGGGTCTATCCAACCAGCGAGCAGGTTTTCGTACCCTTCCCTGGCCCTGCTTGATTTCAATGCAAATTGAGCGCAAACATGATCAGGTATTTGTTTAAAGGTTTCGTGTGTCTCAGCAAGACAAAATTCTCCTGGCGTTAGCCGGTAAGGATTTTTTTCTGTTCTATTGGAGATATCGACATGTAGCAAGTCTTTTTGCCCCGCGACTTCAATCATTAGGCCACTGCCTAGTCTTACGTCCAGAGACGCTGGATTGATTAGGTCTTCAGACCAGTCTGCCATCGCTCCGCCGTAGCAAAGCGATTTAATTTCCCAATCACAAAGAACAGTCACTTAGTAATCCCAACGTATTCTTGGCCCGCCTTCTCTAATGCCAAGATGAACGAACCCTTTATTAGCACCATATCCTAGACTATATGGCCAATTTTGGTCACACCATTCTTGTACGGCGTAAATGTCAGCGCCCTGCACATAAAAATCTACAGCGCCCTCTCCCGGCACTGGGTAGAGGTGCTCTGACCCACTAGCTCCTCCAACCGATCTGTTGATAGCTGGTGGCCTGTAGCCGGAGGTGATGATGACAGGTTTGCCGCCAAATCTGCCGCGAACACGCTCTAAAAACGCCGCCAGCGTTGCAGCAGTATCTAGCTGATACTGCTCGTTAAATCTGCGCTCTTCTTGATTTAGGGCGAACTCTCCGAGCGTTACGTGCGGGGTTAACCGGCTTGTGAATGCAGATTCAGGCCGAAGCTTTGCTGTTTCCGTGGGCGGCGATTGATCTCCGCCTTTCCAGAGTTTTCCTTCAGCCAGCCTGCGGCGTTTCAGACCGGCTTCAAAACTGCTCCCAGGATTTCTATACAGCAGCATCGCCTCAGGAACATTTTGCCAGTCTTTCGCACGAAGCTTTTGACTGATCGTCTCAAAGCCTTGTGATCCATAAAATCCAGAACCAAGATTGTAAGCAAAGCTGATCAGCGCGGCCTGCTGATTTTCGGCCATGTCCGACCAGTAAGGAACGGTCTGCGAAAGCTTCTGGTCAATTTCATTGATTGTGTTTTCTAGTAAAGCATCGCCTTCTTTCCTTCTAATCCAATCGCCTTTCCCGACAAGGCGTCCATCAGGATGGGTCAGTGAGCCCCATCCAATCGTCCAAAATCCTGCAGGACACAGATAAGCGTCAGCGTGCCAGCCTTCAAATTTTTGAATTATCGCTAGTGCTTGCTTGAAGTCAGATTGCTTACCTGACTGGCTCCAAGTCGCAAACCAATCTCGGTCACGTCGCATGGCAATCTCGTAGCCATTGGCCGCTAGATCTTCTTCTAGTAACGAGATACTTGCAGCTTGATGCGGCAAACCTTTGTAATACCTGAAAAGTTGTTCCAGTGAAATCGATTTACTGTTCGTCATTCCAGGGTGATTTAATGTGCAGGTCGTTAACTTTGGGCGGTGGCATGATTGGCGGTTGTGACTTATGCCAGCGTTCTACCTCAGCATCGATCCGAGGCTTTAGCGTTGCCTCAAACTTACGACGCTGGATTTCGCGCTTCATCCCCTCAAATGGTGATCGAGTGGAAAATCGAAACAACCACCTCCCGTCAGCAGGGATTAGCCCTTTTTTGCTTTTAAGGAACGCAGGACAGTAAATAAAAGCTGTATTACTGAATTTGATTTCAGCTTTGGCGACAATGCAATCACTTCAGAAGCAGCTGCGATTACGATCCAGGTAATCGGTGATGCCAAGATTTCTTCGATGCCCATTGGTTGCTCTTTAATCTGGACTGATTCTAGCCCTAGAACTTTCCAGAACAATTATTCGGTTCCCGTGGTCGTTAAGGCGTTCGTAAATTTCGCGGCGGTCAGCGGTGGCTTGAACCTTTTCCGCTTTCATGTCTTGGTGTAGGTCTTCAAGCTTGGTTGCAATGGATTCAACGCCAGCTGTGAGGCGAATAACCGCTTCACGGCTTTCGCTGGTACGTCTAGTGAACCCAGAAAAGCTCAT
>Ga0098055_1002197_pt1 | contig 10214 bp, 8 predicted proteins | sample 17_taG_FD_75107 | JGI IMG/M metagenome (GOLD analysis project Ga0098055, IMG submission 75107) | Marine viral communities from the Subarctic Pacific Ocean - 17_ETSP_OMZ_AT15314 metaG | ecosystem: Environmental > Aquatic > Marine > Oceanic | place: Pacific Ocean | collected 2015-01-18 | reverse complement strand
CATTTGCAGCAACAAATAGTAACCTTGTTGGTATTTTTAATAGAACTGGAACTGATGGTGCTATTTTAGAATTTAAAAAAGATGCAAATGTAGTTGGAAGTATTGGTGCTAATGGTGGACATGTTTATATTGCTGGTCAAGGCGGCATGGGATTACGACTTTTAAGCACAAATGTAGTACCAGCAGATGCTTCAGGTAATGGTTCAGATAATACTAAAGATTTAGGTGGTTCTTTGGCAAGATTCAAAGACATCTACGCAACCAATGGAACTATCCAAACCTCAGACAGAAACGAAAAACAAGATATAGAAGCTCTAACAGACGCAGAAACAAGAGTAGCTGTTGCAGCTAAAGGACTATTAAGAAAGTTCAGATGGAAAGATGCAGTAGCAGAAAAAGGCGATGAAGCTAGAACCCACTTTGGAATTATAGCTCAAGACTTACAAGATGCTTTTACTGCTGAAGGATTAGATGCAGGTGATTATGCTATGTTTATTAGCAGCACTTGGACTGATGAAGAAACAGGCGAAGAAAAAACTAGGTTAGGAGTTAGATATTCTGAACTCTTAGCATTTATTATTGCAGCAATTTAATGAAAGCTATACAAGAACAACAAACATTAATAGAAAGCCTAACAGCAAGAATAGAAACATTAGAAGGTTAACTATTATAAATAGAATATAATAGGAATTAAATATGGCAAAACCAAATAGCAAACAAACATTTATCGATTATTGCCTTAGGTCGCTGGGTGCACCAGTGATTGAAATTAATGTGGATGAAGACCAATTAGATGATAGGGTTGATGAAGCTTTACAGTTTTATCAAGCGTATCATGACGATGCTATAGAAAAAGTATTTTTAAAGCATGAGGTAACACAAACAGATATTACCAACGGTTATATTACAACAAGTGATTTAATCACAGATGTTGTGCGTATTTTACCATTAAGAGATGCAGTATCATCAACAGATATGTTTGATATACGATATCAAATTCATTTAAATGATATATACTCTCTTGGCTTTATGGGTAACCTTACAGAATATGTAATGGGACAACAATGGTTATCTCTCTTAGATTTAGTTATTGATTCAGATGATAAACATGTAAATTTTGAAAAACATAAAAATCAGTTGCAAGTATTTATGGATTGGTCCGAAGAAGTAGAAGTAGGAGACCATTTAATTGTTGAATGTTATCGTATTATCGACCCAGATACATACACAGATATATATAATGATTACTTTCTTAAAAGATATTGCACAGCACTCATTAAAAAACAATGGGGTCAAAATCTAATTAAATTCGAAGGTATGGTCATGCCTGGTGGAGTTACATTTAACGGTCGTCAATTATATGACGATGCCGTAGCTGAATTAGAACAATTAGTAGAAGAAGCGCGATTGAATTGGGAAAAACCAATCGACTTTATGACAGGATAAAACATGCCGAGAAATGTATATTTTTCTCAGGCCGTAAAAAGTGAACAAAACCTTTACGAAGACCTGATAATAGAATCACTCCAAATATATGGGCAAGATGTCTATTATATCCCTCGTACTCTTGTCAATCGCGATAATATATTAAATGAAGACCCAGCATCAAGGTTCGATGATGCATATCTCTTAGAAATGTATATTGAAAACACCGAAGGTTTTGAAGGTGCTGGTGATTTATATTCTAAATTTGGTTTAGAAATCAGAGATGATGCTACATTTATTGTATCAAGACGCAGATGGGAAACAAGAGTTGGTATTTTTGATGATAATGTCATTGACCCAAGACCGCAAGAGGGCGACTTAATTTTCCTACCAATGACTAATTCATTCTTTGAAATTAGTTATGTTGAAGATGATAATCCATTTTATCAGTTATCCAATTTACCCGTTTATCGAATGCAGTGTTCATTATTTGAATATAATGATGAGGACTTTGATACAGGGCTCGAAGATATTGATATTAAATCATCACAAGCTGCATATATGCAATCAATGGATATTACCATCACAAGTGGTAATCATTTTGAAGTTGGAGAAATTATTGAACAAACACTTACTGCAGCAGATGGTGATACACCAGCAGTTAAAGTATTTGGTGAAGTATTACAAAGAACAAAAACATCAGATATATTAGCAAAAGTTTATGTAGGACATATTGGTGCTTCTGGTACAACCACAGCAAAAGAATTTACAGTTGGTGGAACTGTAACTGGTAGAACTAATAGTTATACAGGGACAATAGCAACAATATATAGTGATGTAACAGATACAACAGGAGAGGCCTGGGCGAATGATGGTGGTTCGCAAAATGTTGACTTTGAAATAGAAGCAGATGGATTTATAGATTTTAGTGAATCAAATCCATTTGGCGACCCATCGGAGACATACTAATGTTTGGTGACCATTTTTATCACGCAACAATGCGTAAATCAGTGGCCGTATTTGGTACACTGTTTAATAATCTAAAAGTTATAAGAAAAGCTTCTGATGGAAGTGTTTTAAATCAAGTACGTGTTCCTTTAGCCTATGGGCCAAAACAAAAATTCCTTGCACGTTTAGACCAGGAAACAGGTTTTGATGCTCCTATGGCAATTAAGTTACCTAGAATGGCATTTGAAATTACAGGATTGGCAATTGATTCCACACAAAAGTTACAAAAACGAAATAAAATAGCAGAGGAACATGGTTCTGATGTAGGTAAAAAGAAAACCATAAAACATCATACTGCTTATAATATTGAAATGTCATTATATATTATGGCAAAAAACCAAGATGATGGTTTGCAGGTTGTAGAGCAAATATTACCTTATTTTAGTCCAGAGTATAATGTTACAATAACACCAGTTGAAGGTTTTGCCCATAAACAAGATGTTGCTGTAATATTGAATAGTGTTGCAATTGATGACCAATACGAAGGAGATTTTGTAGAGCGAAGAGTATTAATATATCAATTAGACTTTACAATGAAAATGAAATTTTATGGTCCTACAAGCGACCAAGGTATTATTAGAGAAATTAATATTGATTTCCATGATAAAGATAATACGGCTTTATTATTTGAGGAAATGGATTTTACCATAGGCTCAACTGATACAGAGGATAGTTATACTGTGACTACAACCATAACACAAGATGGTACTGAATAATGGATAAAAAAGAAAAGATGATGGCAAACCTAGATAAAAATTTGCCAGAAGTAAAACAAAATAGACCTATTAAAATAGATAAAGATGTGAAAGATGATTATGATTTTTCTCGTAAAACTTATAAGGATTTAATATACACTGGAACAAGGTCGATGGATGTCCTGGCCGAATTGGCTCGTGAATCAGAACACCCAAGAGCCTTTGAAGTGTTATCACAAACAATAAAAAATATTGGTGATACCACAGAAAAGTTAATGAATTTACAGAAACAGAAAAGAGACTTGACCCAAGAGGAAAGAGAAGAAGCGAAAACAGTGACTAATAATAATATGTTTGTAGGAAGCACAGCTGACTTACAAAGGTTATTATTAAATAAGGATAATGTAATAGATGCAGAGAGTCAAGAATAATGAATTTGGTTACCTAGGTAATCCAAATGTCAAAAGAGATGGAGTCGAAACTTCTTTTACAAAGGAAGAAATTCTTGAGTATAAAAAGTGTATGGATGACCCAGCTTATTTTGCCAAAAAATATGTAAAAATTATTTCACTTGATGAAGGATTAGTACCATTTAACTTATATCCTTACCAAGAAAAAATGTTTAAACATTTTAAAGACAATAGATTTAGTATTGTTCTTGCTTGTAGGCAGAGTGGTAAATCAATATCATCTGTTGTATATCTATTATGGTATGCTGTATTTCACCCAGAGAAAACAATTGCAGTATTAGCAAATAAGGGTGCTGTTGCAAGAGAGATGTTGGCAAGGATAACACTTGCATTAGAAAACCTTCCTTTCTTTTTACAGCCTGGTTGTAAGGCTTTAAATAAAGGGTCGGTAGAGTTTAGTAATAATTCGAAGATAATAGCTTCGGCTACATCAGGAAGCTCAATTAGGGGTTTATCCATTAATTTACTTTTCCTTGATGAGTTTGCATTTGTTGAAAACGATGCACAGTTTTATACTTCTACATATCCTGTGGTATCTGCTGGTAGAGACACACAGATTGTGATTACTTCTACAGCAAATGGTATTGGTAATATATACCATAAGTTATGGGAAGGAGCTTCACAAGGAACAAATGAATTTAAACCATTCCGTGTTGATTGGTGGGATGTTCCAGGTAGAGATGAAAAGTGGAAGCAAGAAACCATAAACAATACTTCGGAATTACAGTTTGAACAAGAGTTTGGAAATACATTCCATGGTAGAGGTAATACTCTTATAAGTGCAAATCATTTATTAGCACAACAGAGTAGAGACCCAGAGTTTTATAAGGAAAATATCTTTATATACAAACAGCCTGAAAAGGACCATGAATATGTAATGACCGTTGATGTTTCAAAGGGTCGAAACCAAGATTATAGTACATTTAGTATTATAGATGTAACGAGTGAGCCTTTTGAACAGGTATGTGTATTCAGAGATAATAATATATCTCCAATGCTTTTACCAGATATAATATACAAATATGCGAATGAATATAACGAGGCATATGTTGTAATTGAAAGTAATGACCAAGGCGGTGTAGTATGTAATGGTTTATATTACGATTTAGAATATGAAAATATGTTTGTGGAATCCACAGTCAAGGCAAATGCTTTGGGTGCCACAATGACAAGAAGAGTCAAAAGGATTGGTTGTTCAAGTGTAAAAGATTTGATTGAACAGAAAAAGTTAATCGTATACGATGCACAAACAATCATTGAGATGAGTACTTTTGTCAGTAGAGGAAGTTCCTTTCAGGCATTAGCACCAAATCATGATGACCTAATGATGAATTTAGTTTTATTTGCTTGGTTTACAACAACAGATGTATTCCAAAATTTAACTAATATTGATATGAAAAACATGTTATATAAGGAACGCTTGAAAGCAATCCAAGATGATATGTTACCATTTGGTTATGTGGAAAGTGGAAATTACGAAAAGGATAAATATACAAAGGACGAACAAGGAAATATTTGGTTCGAAGCAGAATGGAAAGGTTCACAGAATTTTTAACAGAGGCTCCAGTAGAAGAGCCAATTAAAATGCAAGATTTGCATATCGTAGTACTTGGTCTGGGAGACGAAGAGGGAACCTTTGCGGATTTAATTCAGAAGACTGTTAAGAAGTATAATATAAAAAGTACAATGATTGATGTCCAAGAAGCATTTATTGCCACAAAGGATATTGAAATTGGAGAGGTTACCATTAATAATATAGATGGTAAAGATACAGAAGTTAAATTATCCATGCATAATTGTCTTGTCTTTGTTAGAGCAGGAGCGATAAAAACACTTACTGCTCAGGCTCTGGTATCATCATTACAAACAATTGGCTTTTTTCTTGTAAATGATTTGGAGACAATGTTGGTCTGTGATAATAAAATGTCAAATACAATTGCATTAGAACGAAATAATATATCAGTACCAAGAACATCAATTATTAATAATGTTAAATCAATAGAGCAAGCACATAAGAACATTGGTGGTAAATTTCCAGTTATTATTAAAACACTAAAGGGAACACAGGGTGTTGGTGTATCAAGAGTAAATGATATGCCTTCTTTAATATCTGTGGCACAATCTCTTTGGAAGTTTGATGCAGATTTATTAATACAAGAATATTTTGATTTAAAGTCAGATATTCGTACACTACTTGTAAATGGTAAGATAATAGCAAGTGCTGAAAGAGTTAAGGTAAATAAAAAAGATTTTAGAAATAATGTCCATTTAGGTGCAGAAACTTTACCTTATATATTATCACCCGAAGAAAAAGAACTAGTTATCAACTCGGCAAGAGCTGTTGGTGCAGCATATTGTGGTGTAGACCACTGTAAAGTTGGTAAGAATTTATATGTATTAGAAGTGAATGGTTCACCTGGTATTCGTTCACACTTTATGGGATATGACGATAACCAGGAACATACAGATAAAATATCGGCAGCGCAAACACTAGATAAAATAATAAAATTATTTGGTAAAGAGCGACAAAGAAGGCCATACATGCGACAAGAGGTTGGTTACATTGAAAGTATTATATTTGATGGCATGGAAGAAAATCCAGTCAGAGCTAAATTTGATACAGGTAACTCTGCCTCAGCAAGTATGTTACATGTTGATAAAATGAGTATAGAAGGGGATACGGCAATATGGGAGAAGAACGGTCATAAATTTGAAAGTGAAATTATTGATATATCTGAACCATCTCGAGGTATGGAACCCTTTGATAAAAGACCAGTAATAGAACATGGTATTACATTTAATAATAAAAAATATGTCGTAGAGATAGGATTAACTGAAAAAGATACAGCGTCAGAGATGTTAGTAAACAGAAAACTTATGACCAAGTTAAGAATTTCAGTTCATCCGAATAGATTATTTATGGTAAGTAATGTTGCTCTACGCAACGATGATAACGATCACTAATAGGATATATTATATTATAAATAATACCATTGATTATTCGTATTATGAAAACATATTAACTAACTCAATAACATAGAGGATAAAGCGATGGCATTTCAAGTATCACCCGGCGTCGAAATTAAAGAAATCGATGCTACAAATGCAGTCCCGGCAGTATCAACCAGTATTGGTGGATTTGCAGGAGCATTTAATTGGGGTCCGGTTGAAGAAATAGTAACAATAGGTTCTGAAAATGAACTTGTTGAGAAATTTGGTTCACCAGACGACAATACAGCAAAATACTTTCTCGTAGCTGCGTCATTCTTAAAGTATGGAAACGCACTGAAAGTAGTTCGTGCTGCATCAGGTCACGTTAACGCGACTTCTGATGGTAGTACAGGACAACTCATTAAAAATGAAGATGACTACGATAGTAATTATTCCACTGGCTCGTTGAGTGTAGGTAATTGGACGGCTAAATACCCAGGAGTTTTAGGAAATAGCTTAAAAGTGTCAATGATTACTCAGGGAATTACTTCCTTTAGTTCATGGACATATGCAAGTTCTTTTGATTCTGCACCAGGTACATCTGACTACGCGTCAGGTCTTGGTAAAACATCTGCAAACGATGAATTGCATATCGCAATCATTGATGAAGATGGTGCAATATCAGGAACTCCAGGTACTATATTGGAAACTTTTGGTTTCCTATCTCAAGCTTCTGATGCTAAAAAATCAGATGGTACATCAAACTACTATAAAGATGTGATTAATTCACAATCTTCATATGTTTGGTGGACTGACCATGATTCATCATTATCAGATGCTGGAGAAACTATAGCAGCCAACACTTCATTTACCACTAACTCAGCCGCAATCGAAGCTTCATTCGGTGGTGGAACCGATGATAACGCACCAACAGTAGGTGAAATTGCATTGGCATATGACCTTTTAGAAGATGCTGAAACAGTAGATGTAAATCTATTATTTGCAACTCCAGACGCCGACGGCGCTGAAGATATTGCAGAGGATTTAATATCTATTGCAACAACACGTAAAGATTGTATGGCATTTGTATCACCTCCATTAGAAGACACAGTAGGTAGTTCAACACCAGCTGCAGATGTTAAGGCATTCGCAGATGGATTAACTTCTACATCATATGCTTCTTGTGATTCTACAGCACTATATGTATACGACAAATATAACGATGTATACAGATGGATTGGAGCTGCAGGTCACCAAGCAGGATTATGTGCTAATACTGATTCAGTAGCAGACGCATGGTTCTCACCAGCAGGTGTAAACAGAGGTCAATTATTAGGCGTAACAAAACTTGCATTTAATCCTAAGAAAGCAGATAGAGACACATTATATAAAGCAAGAGTAAATCCAATAGTATCATTACCTGGACAAGGTACATTACTATTTGGTGACAAAACTTTATTAAGTAGACCTTCAGCATTCGACAGAATAAATGTACGAAGATTATTCATTGTATTAGAAAAAGCAATTAGTACTGCTGCAAAAGCACAACTATTTGAATTCAATGATGAATTTACAAGGGCACAATTTAGAAATTTATTGGAGCCTTTCTTAAGAGATGTAAAAGGACGAAGAGGTCTTACAGACTTTTTAGTTGTTTGCGATGAAACAAATAATACAGGTCAAGTCATTGACACTAACAGATTTGTTGCAGACATATTCATTAAGCCTGCAAGGTCCATTAACTTCATTACATTGAATTTCATAGCAACTAGAACTGGGGTTGAATTCTCAGAAATAGCAGGTTCATAGGAGATAAAACATGGCAATTTTAGGAGTAGATGATTTTAAATCTAAACTAGTAGGCGGTGGCGCTCGTGCCAACATGTTCAAAGTGACTTTGAACTTCCCTAGTTATGCACAAGGTGATGTTGAATTAACATCATTTATGTGTAAAACTGCACAGATGCCTTCATCTGTTATTGCACCTATCCCTGTACTTTTCAGAGGTAGACAATTACAGATTGCTGGTGATAGAACATTTGACCCTTGGTCAATTACTATTATCAATGATACAGGCTTCGAAGTTCGTAACGCTATGGAACGATGGATGAATGGTATTAACAGTCATAACGCAAACACAGGACTTTCAAATCCAAGTGACTATCAGTCAGACGCAATTGTTGAACAATTGAATAAAGCTGGTGAAGTAACTAAAAAATATGATTTTAGAGGAATATTCCCTACAAACATGTCAGAGATTGAAGTCAGTTATGATTCAGAAAATACCATAGAAGAGTTCACAATGGAATTCCAGGTTCAATACTGGGAATCTTCAACGACTTCTTAGGTTTATAAATAATATTGGAAGAGGGGATTTAATTATCCCCTCCGATAATATGAGGTGAAAATATGGCAGAATTTTTTGGATTCGAAATAAACAGAAAAGGCAAAGGAAAAGAACCTTTAAGGCCTTCTTTTGTACCACGTACCGATGGAGATGATGGCGCTGGCGTTATAAAAGCTGGTGGACATTTTGGTGCGTATATTGATATGGATGGCGATAAAGCCAAATCTGATGTCGATTTAATAATGAAATATAGAGATATTTCCTCACAGCCCGAATGCGATGCTGCAATCGAGGATATCGTAAATGAAGCTATTGTTGGAGACCATAATGAGGCTCCAGTTAATTTAGTTTTAGATGAATTAGAAATATCAGATAAGATAAAAGAAACCATTAAACATGAGTTTGATTCAATTCTTTCCATGTTAGGTTTTAATTCATATTCACATGATATATTTAGAAAATGGTATGTTGATGGTAGATTACCTTACCACATTATTATTAATAATGAACAACCAAAGCAAGGAATTAAAGAATTAAGATATATAGACCCAGCAAAATTAAGAAAGGTCAAAGAAGTTGAAGAACAGAATGACCCAAAGACTGGTGCTAAATTAATTAAAAAAGTAGACGAATACTTTTTATATCAAGATAAATCATTAAATGTTGCAGACCAGGGTGTTAAAATATATCCTGATGCTATAGCATATTGTACATCTGGTATGATGGACCCAGGCAGAAAAAAAATATTATCTTATCTGCATAAAGCTCTCAAACCAGTTAATCAATTAAGAATGATGGAAGACTCTGTTGTGATATACAGAATATCAAGAGCTCCAGAGCGAAGAATATTTTACATTGATGTTGGTAATTTACCAAAAGGTAAGGCTGAAGAATACCTAAGAGGTATTATGAATCAATATAGAAATAAATTAGTTTATGATGCTAAAACTGGCGACATTAAAGATGACAGAAAACATATGTCAATGTTGGAAGACTTTTTCTTACCTCGTAGAGAAGGTGGAAGAGGTACCGAAATAACAACATTACCTGGTGGAGAAAACCTAGGCCAGATAGATGATATTATATATTTCCAAAAGAAATTATACAAATCACTCAATGTACCGGTTAATAGATTAGAGCAAGAAGCACAGTTTACATTAGGTAGAGCTTCAGAGATAACAAGAGACGAAGTTAAGTTTAAAAAGTTTATTGATAGGTTAAGAAAAAGATTCTCAGACCTATTCATGCAATTACTTAAAACACAATTGCTGTTAAAAGGAATATGTACACAAGAGGATTGGAAAAGTTGGAAGGAAAGTATTGCCTTTGATTATATTG
>Ga0098055_1002196_pt1 | contig 10215 bp, 7 predicted proteins | sample 17_taG_FD_75107 | JGI IMG/M metagenome (GOLD analysis project Ga0098055, IMG submission 75107) | Marine viral communities from the Subarctic Pacific Ocean - 17_ETSP_OMZ_AT15314 metaG | ecosystem: Environmental > Aquatic > Marine > Oceanic | place: Pacific Ocean | collected 2015-01-18 | reverse complement strand
TTTGACTTGTTGTTTGTGTTACATCTGGAGCTTTTAAAACTATACCAGACATAGCTAATATACCATTTACTAAATTTGATTCTTCAGAAGGATGCAATTCGAAATTTGTTGATCCTTTTGTAGTACTTTTATAAATATCTTCGTTTCTAAGCGTTAATATAGCACCTGTAGATCCAAGTATAACGGTAGCATCTATAGTTATAGTGTCATCTTTTGCATAACCAGTACCAGCAGATATAATTTTAACACCTGTTATTGTACCACCACTACCAACAGTTACTGTTATGCTTGCTCCAGTCCCACTACCACTTGTTGTCCAACCCGCTGTAACACCTGGTGTTCCTGTATAATCGTTTGCTGCACCACCTACAGATTGTGTAGTCACTATACCAATACTAGTAGTATGGTTAATAGTATCATCTAAAAGCAAACCAGTTTCAATATAAGGATTTGAATCATATACGTTCGCACCATAAGTTGTGTTTACAACATATCCCCATCTTGGAGCAGTTGGTATTTTAATATAATCAATAGTTGCTGTTGAGATACTAGTTGGATTAACTTGTACTGATGTTGCCCCTGATGTTGTTGTAGTTTTATAATATATCGGATAGTCTGTGCTTGGCTTTGTTAGAGGTGATGATAATAAATAAGGAAGTTCATGTTTATCAACTAATTCAAATGGTAATGTTTTATCACTATTTGTTAATTCTATTATTTTATATATATCAGTTGGTAATGTTCCAACACCTGTGCTTAAACTTACAGATGATGATTTGTAGAACTGATCAATTCTTTCATGCACTTTTTGAGGTAAGTTAGCGTAACCACTGTTAACCCTATTAGCCGTTTCCATATTTAAAAAACGATTGTATTCAAATATAGATTGATCTAGCATAGCTAACTGCACTTGAGATCCAATTTTATTGAACTCATCGGGAGTGATAAAACCTCTTTGCTCTTTATTTATTATAGATAAAACTTTCTTATATACAGTGTTTACATTTATCATGTTAATTAGTTTTAATGTTATTTACGATGTTACACCATACCATCTACTACCAGTTGTATTAGTTTTACCAGTATTTGGATCAGTTGTGGTGATTCTTGGACCCAACTTAGCACCTCTCTTAATTAGATTTGCTCTAATACCTTGACCAGCTGCAAGACCCATTTGGGCGTACGCTGTCATATCTCCTTGATTACCAAAATTTATACTACTAGCAAAATTACCAGCAGTATGGGTTTCTTTTTGACCTAATTGCATATCTACAGCTAATGGAGCTGTGTTTAATGCTGCTTTTGCCGTACTTTGTAACGCTGCTAATTCAATAGGACCTGGTGTTATTTTAGCAGTATCTTGTTTGTAATTTGTTTTTCCAGAAAGTAAATCTAGATCTATATAATCTTTGCTCTTGTCTCCCATAATTTTTTTTTATTTATAGTAAGTAACCACCTCATAGAAGTGGTTACCTCTATAAGTGATTAATTAATTTAATCTTTTTTCAATTGCTCGATAAACGTCTAAACCTTCATCAGTTTTAAAATAATGTACTAATGCTGAGTATGGATTTTCATCAAATGGAACAGTCATGATTTTCTTTTTGGTTTTACCCCACATAAATGTTCTTTGATCACTTGATAAACTAAGTATTCCTTGTTCAACAGATTTAATACCAATATTTCTAACGTTAATGTTGTCGTCGTTAGCGAGTTCTAAGAACAAATAAGGATCGTTTTTAGCAAATACCATAAGATCTCTTTTAACTTCCTTAGAAGACATCTTAGACACTCTAGAACCAACCTCTGTTCTTACTATAGCTTCAGCTTGATCAATATCCATATCTTTTGCTACATTTAGAGCTTCTAATTGTACCTCTATAATAGATAATTCATCTTGTGCTTCGCCTTCATTATTTCTTTCATCATAATCTTTTCCTTTACCAGGGTGATATAATGATAATAGTTGTTGTAAAACAACTTTATTTCTAGGTACATTTAATACTCCGTCTCTAAAAATAATATGCTCCAGTTTTGCATCTCCTTTAAATTCGTCAACAAACACTGTTCTTTGGTTACTTGTGAGTTTAATCTCTCTTTCATAACCTTTTTCTTCATCAAACCAATAAATACCTTTAGATCTTAATAGTTTCATTACAGGTGTATTATCACCTAGGAGATAATATTCTCTCTCTTTAACTTCCCATCTATCTATTGGTTTTTCTTGTTTTAATGGTTTAGTAGTTTTTGGTTTTTCCATAACTACTACTTCTTGTACTGGCTCTTCTTTGGCCAATACGTTTTTTATTGCTTTTTTTGCCATGATATAATATAATTTAATAAGTTTTTAAAAAATAAGAGTAATAATCACCCCCGTAGTTTTTACGAGGGTAAATATTACAATAATTGCTATCTACTAGTTATAGTTAGCGTCTGTAAAAATACAGAAGTTGTTTGCAGCTTGAGTTACTAAGCATCTTTCTGATAGATAATGAACATTCATATCATCAACATCAGAGTTAGCAGCTCCACCTACAGAACCAACTACCCAAGACTTAAGACGTCTGTCTTCAGTCTCAGAAGCTCTATACCTAACATGCAAGAATGGTCGTCTAATGTTTTTACCAAGCATTTGGTCATAAACAGAAGAAGTACCAGCAGGAATTAAAACTCCTTGTACATCTCCGAAATTAGTTCCACCTCTTGTAGATTTGTTGTTTAAGTATTTCCAGTCAGATTTGTAAAAATCATAAGAACCTCTTCTGAATCCAACGAACCCTAAATTAAGAGCCATTTGTTCAGAATTTTCAAAAACACCCCAAGATGTTCCACCATCGTACGCTGAGTTTAGCGAAGCTAAAGCATCGTCCATAGCGATTGAAGCAGTTCTGTTTAAGAACATCATATTTTCTTCAATTGCACCTTGTTTGTCTAATTCTTTTAATATTACATCAAAGTTAGGAATAACATCTTCAGAAGAAGAGAAAACTTGATCAGCTTCTAATCCTCTTGATTTGATAGCATCAAATAAACCTTGTGAACCAAAAGTTGCAGCTGCATTACCAAGTTTGGTATCTACTACTGAGCTTCCAGGTACACCTTTTATTGACTCTATCATTGCCATTTCTAAATAGTCTTCGAATCTTACTCTAGTGTCACCTTCAGCTTTTAAATACCATAGATAACCAGCTTGACCAGCTTCTCCAGAAACTTCAATCCACCCAATTTGAGCAGCATCAGAACCAGAAACTTTAAATACATCTTTCATGATGATTGGTCTGTTATCAAAAGTATCAACCTCAGGGTTAACACCAGCAGCCATACCACTTGCACCTTTTCCGAATTCAGAACCGAATACGAAAACGTCAATGGTTTTGCTTGCATTCCATCCAGATAGGTTAGACATTGCTGCCACCTTGTAAGGATAGATTTTAAATTGAGTAGTACTAGTCTCAGAACCTTCGTCTACATAACAAACATGCGAACCAGAAAGACCACCACCAGTAACTAATACTGTGGATCCTGCTCTAATTGCAGTGTTTGAACATGTAACAACTCCAGCGTCTGTACAAGATAATCCAGTACGAGCAATGTGTAATCTACCTTGCTCACTCCAAATAACTTGATCAGATGCCATAGGAAGTTCTGCTCCTACCATTCTCAAAAATGAAGATACAGATCTATCTCCGTATCTCTCCACTTCAGCTTCATATAATTCAGGCAAATATTGTTGTGCCCAAGTATCAAATGAAGAATCAGCGAAATTTACATAATTACCTGTCGTTGCCGTCTTTTTCACATAAGGTGATAATTCTGGAACTGCAGGAATAGTTGTTGTTGCCATTTTTCGTTAATTTTAAATTGTTAATTAATAGTTTTTAAGTTTAATTTTAAGCTTAGAACTATCATCTCCAGATAAAACTCTCACTTTAGTACCACCAGTATCTACGATGTCTGGACTAGATTTTCTAGCATCCATATTTATATTTTTGGAATTACTAGTAATTTCTTTTACAGCATCGGCTTTACCCTGTTCGTAAAAATGAGTTGCAATTGCATCTGGATTTTTAGCCGCAAATAAAGATTTATGATAACCAGCAGCGTTTGTCAGAAGGTTTTCTGGCGTGATATATTCACTAAATACATCAATAACATTCTGCTGTGAATCTTTAACTTTAGCCGCATCTTTAACATTATAACGATATTTTTTGTCTCCAACATTAAATTCAAAACCTTTGAAATTATTATTAAATACTTCGTTAGTAAGCTTGTTGAAATGCGTTTTTTGTTTTGATTGCAGTTTTTCAGCTTGCTCTTGCTCAGTATTATAACGATTAAAAAATTCTACAGCTTTTTGTTGTTCTGGAAGCAACTTAGAACCCAACTTGACTTCTTCGTAGTATTTATCTTTCAGACCTTCTAAATGCTTTTTAGCTTCGTTAACCGCTTCTTTGTAAGCAAGAGTTTTTCTTTTTACACTTCTCTCATCATCGATAGAATCATCAATTCCATATTGATCATCAATAAGGAAGCTGATTTCATCATCTGATAAGTGAGATTTTGTTTGTTTGTAAAAATCTCTTAAAAGAGTTGATTCATCAACTTTGGAATAATCAGCGTTTAATCTAACGTAATCCTCCATAGTTCCTCCTGTCTCATTCATAAAGTCTACGACTTTTTGAATATTTTCAGGTAGTTGTACCTGAGGAGTTTCTTCAATCTCTTGTTCAACATCTTCTACTGTAACTTCTTCTTTTGTTTCAGTAGGTGTTTCATTTGTAACTTCTTCTAAAACTGATGTTTCAGTTTCTTCAGTGTTTACTTCTTCTTTGTTTTTGGTTTCGCTGTAATCTTCGACTTCAGTTTCTTCCTTGTTTTTGGATAATTCTTTCCCGGCATTTTCTTTAGTTTTAGGGGGTTTATCAACGTTTACTTTGTACACATCATCAGTATTAGAATCCCATTTAGGTTTTTTAACTCTGAGTTTTTCTTGTACGTCTTGTTCAGCTGAAGTTTCCAATTTTGGTTCTTCAACTGGCGTAGTTTTAGTAGGTTGTTCAACAACCTCTTCTACGACTTTTTCATCATTTTTTGCCATAATATAATATAATTAAATAGTTAAAAATTTTCTTTTATTTTCCGTCTCTAGCGTAATATGCTATAATTTGTCCAGCATTAACATCAATTTCAGTATACCTACCATAAATTGTAGTGCCAGCTGGTAAATCTAAATTAGTTGCTGTTACTTGTATACCACCAGATCCTTCGTTTACAGTTTCAGAACCATCTGCTAAATCACCAGCAGCATCCGCTGTGTTAGCCCATTTAGTTGCGTCTTCTGCAATTAAACCGCCAGAGGCATCAAAATCTGTTGCTGTTAAAGCTGTTATAGCGATAAACACATGGTTTGTAGGAGGTTTGATAGCATCACTTGAAGCTGTTGTAAAAACAGATCCTTCAATAGTAGAAACCCAATCGTTAGTTATTCTTCCCATTTTTTTGTTTGTTTAAATTGTTAATAATTATCTTGGTTCAAATTGCTCCAAACCGAATCCTCCTAAGTTATCAAATCCAGCTGATTCAAAGTTTTTTGGAGGTTTATCGTTTTTTCTTTGATCAATTAGCTCACTTTGCTGTGATGCTTGAATTTTGGTTCTTTTGTCTTTTCTATCTTCTTTAGAACTCTCTTTATCTCTAATCACTTGCATTTCCATCTCTTTAAGCCTTTTGTTTAACTCAAATTCATAAGACATTAATTCTTTTTTAACTTGAGCTTCTGTTTCCATTTTTCTAATATCAAAACCTAGTTGAGCTTCATTAATTTGAACCTTACTACCAGCTATACCTTGTTGCTTTTGTATTTCAGCTTCTGCAGCGGCTTGTGCAGCCTCTGTATTAGATTTAGTTTGAGCTTGGATATTTTCCATTTGCATCTGTCTATCTTGTTCAAACTTCTTACGTCTACGTAATTTTAATAATTGATTAGCGAGTTTTAAATTCTTTATCTCTCTAACATCTATAGCATCCTCAAGATTAATTTGATCTTTTTGAATAGCCATTTGAATATTATTTTCAAGCATTTGTTTTTCCTCTTCATCAGGCATTAAATCTAAATAGATACCAAAATCATGTAAATGTAATTCTCTTACCTCAGATAATGTTGCTATGTTAAATCTACCTAATGATTGTATAAAGGAACTTCTTGTATTAGAATACTGTAATACATCAGAAATTCTTAAAGATAATGCTTCAGCTGTTTTTAATGTTAAAAATAATCCAGATTGTAATATATGTCTTGTAGCTGTATTACTATTAGCAGCGGCTATTTTCTGTAATCCAACTAATGAATATTCGTCTGGCTTACTACCATCTCTAGCTTCATTTAACCCAGTAACATCTCTTAACATTTGCATGTAATAATTATAAGATGTGATTAAACTTTGTATTTTAGCATTACCACCACTTGAATTTAATTCTTGAATAGGCATTTTACCATGATTAAATTCACCGTCTTGTGTCATTGATCTACCAATAACACTACCAGTTTGAAAATACATATTTAAAGCATCTTGTGGATTATAGTTTGTACCATTACCTAAATCAATTTCAGCAATTCCATCAGCATCTAAATAAACACCATCAGGAACTAGTTTAGATAAAACTTGTTGTAATTTCAAATGTGTTAGCTGTATCATATCAGCAAATGTTACCATTCTACCAACTAATGATTCTATTTTACCTCTATACATTCTTGGAGCCACGATATTATAACTCATAGTTACTTTAGTTACATCTGACTTTGGTCTAGTCATATTTTCTGCTAATGACCATTTTAATAGTTTATCTTTACCGACTATTTTAACACCACAGTATAATACTTCTATAGATCTTTGTACTTTATTAAATCGATCTTGAGGATTTTTTGGAGGGAGAAATTCATCTGTTCTCTCTATAGCTTTCTTAGCCCCTGTAGCTGTTTCTTTTATTTTATAAACTTGATTCTGCCAAGTTTTATATTCAAAATAGATAACATCTACAGATTCTTTTTTAGGAGAATTTTCTCTATTAGCATAAGATGATTTATTTGACTTAGAGTCTTCTAGTTCTTTTATATCCTCTAATGTTAATTGTGGAAACTGCTTTTTAAGTTCTGTTATTGTAACGTTTTTAACCTCTCCTACGTACCATAGATCTTCAAAATAAGGTGATTCACTATATGAGTGTACTATATTAGATGGATTTACATATTCTATTTTTACTCCTTCAGCTGTATTAAAACTAGTTTTACAACATCCTATACCTATTACAGTAATATCATAATCTATTCTTTTCTTTATGTTATCATATTTGTTTAAAGCAAATAAGTTATTTACTGCTTCTTCTTCAGCTATTTCTATAGATTGTTTATAATCTAATTGCATATGTAACGATAACTCTTCATCGTTTTGAGGTAAATCATCTGGCTTATCAGTATTAAACATGTTTATGTTTGTTATACGTTGCATCTCTTGGAAAAATGTTTTGTTTCGCATATCTGCAAGAACATTTTCAACGTATTTAGTTCTTTTTTCAACCCCATTTGGATCTTGAGTATAAGCTTTGATTTCATAAGCTCTTTCTGATATTCCATTAACAACAATATCTACAAACTTAGGTATAATAGGCACTGGTCTCCAATCTAAATTAAGATAAGATAAATCACCATTAATAGATAACTCATCTTTATATTTTTGTATAGATTGTTCTCCACGAGCATATAATCTAAGTCTATGGTAATTATCTTTATTAACAAAATACTTATTACTCCCCGAATCTTTTTTAAACCATTCCTCTTCTATAGCTTTAGCAACCTGTAAACCGTATTCGTAAGATGCTTTTTCTACATCTAATACAGCTTGACTCGGAAAACTTGCTTTTGTTTGTGTTGTTCTTAACATTTACTTTATTATTTTTGACATTGTTCCTTTGTTATCATATTTTGAAAATTCAAAATCTATGGACCTTGTTGTTTTATCGTTCGTTGGGCGATATAAATTCTTATTACATGCCATAATTGCTAAACCAGAACTTATTGTTGCATCAAATTTTGTTCTATTATTTATATCAAATTTTGACCAATCATTTAAAGTCTGGTTAAAATATATATTTCCATAATCACCACTTATTTTTAAACCTACGTGATTATTAATATAGGTTTCTATAGCAGCAGCGTGTGCTTGCTTAATATCTTCACTTGAATTAGGTATTCCTCCAATTTCTTTTTCCGCGGCAGATAATTTATTCCAAGTTCTATCTGGCCTGTTCATTGAATATCCTCTATAACCTCTACGTTTTAAATAATATAAAAGTCTAGGTTTGTTGTTTTCACATAATATTGGCATTCCATAAAAAACCAAAGCCATAAGAACATCTTCAAAGAAAACTTCTGTTGTTTTTGGCCTAGCAACGTATTCTAAGAAAAAATGATTAGGTGGACAATCTTCCATACTAAACTTAGTTAAACCATGTAAAGCACCTTTTGATCCTCTTCCATCAACTGTACCAGATATATCATAACTGTCACATCCAAAAGCACCTAAATGCTCATTACCAGGATATTTCATATTATTTTTCTTAATAACTCTGTTTTGTTGAATTACACTAGGAACCCAACTTACATTAAATCTACCGTTAACGTCAGGATAAAATAAAACTTTAGTATCTTTTATTCCATTCTCCCATTGAAAATTACCAGTTGAAACTAAAGAAGACATGTTTATTCCTGAATTAAAATCTATTTGTTCATATATTTTAACTAAATTAAATAAACTACCTTTTGTTTCATCTCTAAAAGCGTGATCTTCAGTTCTTGGAAATTGTCTATAAAATTCATTTAATGAATCTTGATCATTTTTTAATCCATCAACTTCATTTTCCCAATATTCTATTATACCAGTATCTATAAAATCACCATATGGTCCTTTAACCTCTGTTTCTGGTGTATCAAAGACAGGCATTCCATGAGAATCAATGTATCCTTCGTAGTTCCATTCCATAGGTATGAACAAAGAATATAATCCTGAGCTAGTCTGTCCATTGCGGTTTCTTTGTGTAACGTCTGATGCATTATATAATTTTTTAAAATTATCACCACCTTTATCTAAAGCGTTAGATGTTGAACCCATCATACACTTACCAATAATTCTACTACCTAATCGTAGTGTTGTTTTTGTAACTCTCCAGTTATTTAATATATTGTTTGGTCTTTCCCATTTACCACTTTCATCATGTACTAATAGTTTTAACTTTTCACCATCATAACTATTATCACCAGTATTTTTCCAATCAATAGTTGTATCTAAACCTTCTAGTTCTTCTGGTTTATCAGTTGATTGTATACTTCTTCTAGTTAATTTACTAGCTGGGACTCTATACGCTAATTCTGTTTTAGGTCGATCCATACCATCTTGAATCGGTTTAAAAAAGAAAGGATAATTAACTGATATAGGTACAACCTTATCTGTAAACATCTTTTTAGCATCTGGTCCAGTTTTAGATAGTATTCCAAATCTAGCATCACTAGCTAAAGTAGCTGTATTAACAGTTTCACCTGACGCCATAAAAGAAAATCCAGAACGTCTATTTTTTAAATAACACATTCCATAACATCTAGTATCTGCTTTACAAGCTTCCCAGAATATATAAAACAACCTATTTGCTTCTCTAAAATCTGGTTGCCCAACATCAATCTTGGACCATTGAAGATACATATAATGAGTTCCAGTTATATATGTGGGTATACCTTTGTTATAAAACCAAAATCCATCTTCTCTTTTTTGAAACTCGTTTTCAATATAATCTACCCATTGTTCTTTGAAATCATTAGGATAGTTTTTCCAATCAAATATAGTTTTAATTCTTTTTAACTGCTTTGGATATTCAGTTACCTCCCATTTATTAGTTTTAAACTCATAAACGTCTTTAGGTATTTTAGGTAAAGCTATTTGAAAGTTTTGTATTTCATATATCTCTCCTATTTGCCCAGTTTTAGATATAACAACTAAATCATGTTCTTTATTATACCCGTATTTCCATTTTTTAGACTTATTAAGTCTTTTAATGGTGTTTATTTTGATAGGTTCTACAACCTTATATAATGTTTGTTTATACATTACTTAGATCTTCTTTCTGCAAAACCTTTAAATGACTCTTCTTCTTTAGCTTTCTTTTTGTCGG
>Ga0098055_1002192_pt1 | contig 10229 bp, 14 predicted proteins | sample 17_taG_FD_75107 | JGI IMG/M metagenome (GOLD analysis project Ga0098055, IMG submission 75107) | Marine viral communities from the Subarctic Pacific Ocean - 17_ETSP_OMZ_AT15314 metaG | ecosystem: Environmental > Aquatic > Marine > Oceanic | place: Pacific Ocean | collected 2015-01-18 | reverse complement strand
CAATATAGAGGTAGGGGCTACTCCTGCATTCACACTACCGCTTGCTGATGGTTCTTCCAATCAGATTCTGCAGACTAATGGGTCAGGAACTGTATCTTGGATAGATATACCTGCAGGCACAACAGATACAAATGACTACCTAACGGGTGCGGCATTTAACACTACCACAGGTATTTTAACTCTTTCTGTTCAGAATCAGACTGCAGTAACCGTAGACCTAGACGACAGGTATTTAACATCATTTACAGAAACCCACAGTAGTCAAGGATACCTAAAAGACACAGGTACTTCTTTAGTTAACGTATTAGCTAATTACGATTCAGCAGATACTATAGGTTGGGCTAATGAGTCTAACACATTAAACTCTGTTAACTTCAGATTAATGTCTGATGGTTCTCAGCTTTCTTTAGCTAACGACCAATGGGCAGACAGAAATACAGGTGGTGTATCTCCAAAGTATTTTATACACATGGCTGCAGATGGAAACGGTTCACCCCGTTCTTCTGTTTTGTCTGATGCTGATGAGTTCTTTAGTGTAAAGGTAGCTCAGAGCAACGCGTATATGGCTATTAGAAACGCTGACAACAGCGCAGGCCAAGAGGCAGGGCTTATATTCCGTAACGATAACGATGATTCAACGATACGAATCAAAGGTGTTGCGGGTCTCGACTCTACCACTAATGAGACGTTTAGAATTGAGTCTGTTCAAGGCGCTGCTTCTAGACACAGATTACAGATTACCAACTACGGAGACCATCATTTTAGATTCTCTCAAACTAGTTCTGACCAACCGTTCATGTTTTATTTCGGTAATGGTACAGCTATGGGTAACTCTACCAACACTTTTGCAACACATGCTGTTAGGATAAACGCTGAGTCTATAGCTGTTGGTGGTACTAATAACGCTAGCGAGCCTAACTTCCGATACTTAGATGACGGGGACACAGGTATGTTCTTGGCTTCTACAGGTGTTACAGCATTCTCTAGTGGTGGTACTCAAGTGATGACTATCCCTACAGGAACAGGTACTAGTGGTCAAGTCCTTACGACAGATGGCTCGGGTACAGCGTCTTGGACTACTGTATCTAGCGGTGGTGGCGGTGGACTAGTTACTAGCCTTACGACTACAGGTACATCAGGCGCTGCTACATTAAGTGGTGGTGGTGTCCTAAACATACCTCAGTATACAGATACAAATACAACATACAGTAACGGAGCAGGACTAGATGTAACAGGTACGACATTTAGCGTAGCGTCAGACCTTAGAACAGATGTAGACTACATAGGTTTCAATTCAGACAACTATCTAGACATGTCTGCAGCTAACGTCTTTAAAGTTTTTGTATCAGGCGGGGAAGCGTTCAGAGTAGATACTAGTGGAAACATTCACGCAGCGGCAGATGTTGTTGCATTCTCCACTACTATATCTGATGCTAGACTAAAAGAAGACGTAGAGACCATTGAGAGCGCTTCTGAGAAGGTTTCTCAACTTAGAGGTGTGGAATACACTTGGAAGAAAGGAGGCCGTAAGGGGCAGCGTGAGATAGGTCTAATCGCACAAGAGGTTGAAGAGGTGATTCCTAGCATTGTTAGAGAGCATCAATTACCATTGGTACAAGGACTAGATGATTCTTCTACAGCTTACAAAACCGTAGACTACGAAAAACTAGTAGCACTCCTTATAGAGTCTAACAAAGAACAACAAGATATTATTTCTCAACTAGAGGAGCGTATTATTGATATTGAAAACAGACTGTAATGGCTTTACCATCTTCAGGAGAAATAAAAATTAGCGATATATTAACTGAGGCAGGACTGTCTGCGACTTTAGATGACACCTCTTTGGGTGCTCTAGAGGCAGGAAGTGTTTTTACTATCAACACAGCGAACCCCTCTACCGATTACCCTGACGGAAGTGCACCTGCATCTATTAGCGAGTGGTATGGCTATGACCATAACGCCTCTACAGGTAATCAAAATCTCGCTTATTGGCAGTTCTCCAACTCAGGAGAGGGATTGCGTTTCGACAGAGCGAGTGGAACTAGCTTCACAACAGGCTCTGATATATGTATATCTTTTTGGATAAGACCCGAATGGGCTTCAACAGACACAAACGCACTTATGTTTGAGATGTCGCCAAACACCACTTCTACGAATGATAGGTTCTTCTTGCTGTATGACTTTGGTCTAAACAGATTTGTAGCAAGGCATAGGTCTAATGGAACAAACTCTAGAGGTACGCATTGGAACTTACAGAGCAACAATACACAAACAGGAACAGGCTCAAGTAAATGGAGCAGTTCAAATGTAGGAAATGTTAACACGGGAGGTTTAGCTCATATAGTTCTTACTTACGACGCTTCTGCATCATCAGGTTCAGCGGCATTCGATTGTTATTGGAACGGAGTAAAAATGCCTAATAAACTGACAAATCTTACAAGTACCATTACTGCCTTTGACATTGAGGATGTTTTTATAAACAGGTCGGTAGCTAATACAAATTCATCTAGAGAGGCAAGATATGACAATGTAGCTGTCTTCCATAACAAGATGCTTACTCAGTCTGAAATAACCTCATTGTACAACTCGGGCGCTAGCTCACCGCCTGAAGACGTTGCTCTTGATGATAATGTAATGTTCGTATTCGACACTGAAAACGACCCACCAACAGCGCAAAGCGGAACGGACTTCACAACTACTTGGAGTTTAGGAGTAGACAAAGGTAGGTCTATAGCTTACTAACTTGTTTTTTATACATACCTTCGGTATATTAGTATCATAACATTTTATTTCATTTTATCATGAGTGCAAAAAAACTAACAAAGAAAGAGCTAGAGTCATTGCAAGGTGCATTGGCTGAAATGCGAGCTGCAGAAGGTAACTTCATATCAGCAAGTAAGAATCGTCAACGTGTAGAAGAGGCTGTTGCGCAGGCTTGGACAGCATTGCAAGGTTTTGAGGGAGAGTTAACAAGCCTTCAAGCAGCAATGATGGAAAAATACGGAGACGTTAACATTAACGTACAGACAGGTGAGTTTGTTGAACCATCTGCTGAAGAATAGATTCGTGTAGGTTTTTATATGTTGTTATGGTTGTGGTTTTCCACACGAATCATAAAGGAGGGCTTCGGCTCTCCTTTTCTTTTATATAGTATTTTTGTGTATCTTTGCATCTATGGATAATCGCATTAAGAACTTACTCAAGAAACATAGACTCGCAGGAGTCAATAAACCTAAGCGTACACCTCAGCACCCTAAGAAGTCTCACATCGTGTTGGCTAAGGAGGGTACTACGGTTAAACTTATTCGCTTTGGAGAACAAGGCGCGTCTACAGCAGGTAAACCTAAAGCAGGTGAGTCTGACAAGATGAAAAAGAAACGTGCTTCGTTTAAGTCACGTCACGCAAGAAATATAAAGAAAGGTAAGCTCTCTGCAGCTTATTGGGCAAACAAAGTAAAATGGTAATTGATTCTGTATTCTCAGCCGTAACAGCATTAGTTGTTGGTATAACGTCTACTAAGGCGTTTGACTATTATTGGAAGGTCTATAAGGCTAAATCCGATACAGGTGCTAACGGGGCTCTAGTAGCCAAAGATGAGACTATACAATTATTAAGAGCGCAGCAAGAAAGTCTTTTGAAGGACTTAGAAGAATTAAGAGACATATACGTTGACCTCAAGATGGAGGTAGCTACTCTCCGTTCAGAAAATACTTCGATGCAAGCAAAACTAACAGAGTTAGAAAAAGCTAACTTTGAATTAAAGACAGTAAACGAAATACTAAAAAGAAAATGAAACTAAAAAAGAAATCCCTTAAGTACAAACTTGGCGCTAAGTTAAAGATGAAGTATAACGAAGGAGGCAAGGTAAAGAAGCAATCAAAATCAACACAGGCAGCGCAAGACGACAAAGCTAGACGTGTTGAAGAGGGCTCTGTAATCCGTAAGAAAGATTACGACTTATCTACACCTGCGGGACAGGAAGCATTTAAAAAAGACCAAGCTACAGCTAGAGCTAACCGTCGCCAACAAAAGGCCGACCAATTAGACGCAACTAGAGCAGCTAACGCTACAGGTGATGTCGAGGTGAAAAAAGCACAGAAGAAAGACAACAAAGAAACCAACAAAGACCGTGCAGCCCGAACTATTGAGGACGCTAAGAAAGTATCTGAAGCAGACAAGAAAAAAGACACAGAGTCTACTACGTTTGTAATCGGTAATGGCGGAATAAAAGTAAAGAAGTCGACTACTACTAAAAAAGCACAAACTACAGGCGCAAAAGCTAAGGAGATAAAGGAAAAGAAAAAGAAGGCAGTTGTTCTCGGGAACAGAACTAAGAAAAAAGACTTGCTCAATGGCTAGTAGGTCTGCGTTGTTCTATAAGGCTAACAAGAAAGCAAGAGACAAGAAGAAGAAGTACGACAAAGCGTACAACGGATTGAACCTTGCTAAGATAGCTAGTCGTATGCGTGCTCGTCGTAAACTCCAAAAGGGTGGACGAGTAAAGCCTAACGATGGTATGGATGTAGACCACATTGACGGTAACCCGATGAACAATTCTTCTAGTAACCTACGTGTTGTAAAGAAGTCGACTAACAGGGCTAAGAAATAATGGCTAAGAAGTTTAAACCACATATGATGTACAAAGGTAAGAAGTCTGTCATGGCTAAGACTATGGCTGACCACTTACGTTTGAAGAAGCAGGGATACGGGCACGAAGCTCCTAAGTATGCTGAAGGTGGAATCATGCCTAATGTAAAGCCCGACAACAGAGAAGACCTAATAGTTAGATACAAGAAAGGTGGAAAAGCCAAGAGTACTGTTAATTCAGCAGGTAATTATACTAAGCCTACTATGCGTAAGCGTTTGTTCAATCGCATCAAGGCAGGGACTAAGGGCGGAAGAGCAGGACAGTGGTCAGCTCGCAAGGCGCAACTCCTCGCAAAGTTATACAAGAAAAACGGAGGAGGATACCGATGAGTCTAAGTAAATCACAAAAGAGTCTAAGAAAGTGGACTGCACAGAAGTGGAGAACCTCTAGCGGTAAGAAGTCTAATGGTAAGCGTAGGTATCTACCCGAGGCTGCTTGGAATGCTCTTACGGCTGCTCAGAGAGCTGCTACTAACGCAGCGAAGGCAAAGGGTAATAAGAAAGGCAAACAGCATGTCAAACAACCCAAGGTCGTTGCAGCTATTGCAAGAAGATTTAGAAGATAATAAAAAAGCCCTGCATTTCGCGGGGCTCTTTCTTTTAACGATAACGTGGGAACTCTTTCCCAACGTCGAAACAAGGACAAGACTTAGTGCTTACCTCATTGTGTCCTATTACTTCAATTCCACCGAACACTACATCTAGAGATGCTATCAGTTTCTGCATGGCTTGCATTTGATTAGAAGTCCTAGTGTCTTTTGGTATTCTGTGGTCTGCATCCATTCCGCCTACGTAGACTACTCCGATGCTGCCTTGATTGTGACCCTTTGCGTGAGCTCCAATCTTATCTAGTGGTCGGCCTGCTTGGATAGTTCCGTCAATCTTAATCAAGTAATGATATCCGATGTCTGACCATCCTTTTGCTTTATGCCAAGCTCTAATGTCTTCTACATCGTGCTCACGTCCCTCGGGGGTGTAAGTGGTGTGTAGAACTACTTTTCTTATTGGTCTCATATTCTGTTTCCTTTTAAGTGTTGGCGGATTGCATAGTTAGTTGCTTTCCTGCGCTCCTTGTACTCCTCGAATGTCTCGCCTTCAAGTCTTGCGTTGCTCATAGTAGCATAACGTTGCTCTAGAACTTCCTTGTCTGTTTCTTTCATTCCTCAGTCCAAATTAAAAATTGGTATCCTACTTTACCTTCAGGGCTTATCTCGTGAACGGTCACAGTATCAAATGCGGTGTTGGTAGCGTACACTGCATTCCATCCATCTTCTACTGCTGTCCAAATAGAGTCTGCTTTCATTCCAAACTCATTCATCATACGTGCCTGTCCTTGTGTTACGTCTTCTGCCCAAATGTTAAATACAGTTTCCCATACAGAGTCTGTAGTTAATACGTACGCATCGTCTAACGATATATTATTCTTTATATCACCTTTACTCTCAATAAAACAAATACAGATTAGAAATGTAATAATACTTAATAAACGTAACATAGTATATAATTGTAGATTAGTAACAAATATAATATAACGAAACATCTTGTATTATGCAAGTAGGTCTTGTATATTTATTAAATAATAATTACTATCTTTGCAGATATAAACAATTCAATTTACTATGGCTAACGAATTTGAAAACTTGGCTGAATCATTGGGAATCAACTTAAGCAGCACTCCACCGAGTGAAGCACTTAACGAAGAGCCTACTGAATCACCAATGGCGGAAGCAACAGAAGAAGTGGTAGAGTCTACCGAAGAGCAACCTTCTGAGGAAGCTGTTGAACAGACTGAAGTTCTTAACAATGATGAAACACAATCTACGGAGGTAGAGGAGACAGAAGAGCCTGTAGCTGAAGAGCAAGCAGAGACTTTTGAGACTCCTGATTTTGATGCGGAAGCAGAAGATGAAACTATTGACGAAGATAACATCTCTGACGAGGAGTACGAGACTATGTTAGTACAAGCAGTGGGCGAAATGCTCGGCATGGAAGGCATGGACAAGGAGCAATTGTTGGAGAGACTAAATACAGAGCAGACACCTGCACCTGTAGAACTTGACCCTGCTGTCAAGGTTATTGCTGACTTCGTCGCTGAGACGGGTCGTAGTGTTGAAGAGTGGTTCGCTTATCAAAGCCTTAACCCATCTGAAATGGATGACGTGAGCGTGATGAGAAACAACTTACAACGTCAATACCCTGACTTGTCTAATGAAGACGCTGACTTGCTACTTGAAAATAAGTATAAGTTAGATACAGATTTACACACAGAGCAAGATGCCCGATTGGGTTCTCTACAGTTGAAGATGGATGCGCAGAATGCTCGGAAAGAGCTAGAGTCTGTACGTTCTAATTACTTAGCTCCCGTAGCTAAAGAACCTGTACAAGCTCCTGTTCAAGAAGAGATTGAATCACCTATAACCTCTGAGTGGATTTCCGCTATGAGTACTGTAGCTGATGACATGGAAGCACTAGAATTTAATGTAGGTAAAGACCAATCATTTGCTTTCGGTATATCAGACTCGTACAAAGCTGAATTGAAACAAAGTCAAGCGAAAATGGACGAGTACTTCGACCAATACGTTAGTGAGGAAGGAGATTGGGACTTTGAGAAATTAAACGTTCACCGTACTATACTCGACAATATCGAGAACATTGTAGATGCTGCATTCAAACAAGGTTTGAGCCAAGGCACTTCGAATGTGGTAAAACAGGCAGTGAACCCGAGTGATGTTAATCCATCTAGCTCAAGTGCACCAAGCTCAGCTTCATCTGAGGATAAAGTGAGACAACAGATTTTAAACGCCTTGCAGGGTGGCGACGATACTCTGCGAATGAAATTTTAATGTTAACTAGCTAAAACTAAAACAAAATGGCTTTTAATTCTCCGAGCGACTTTAACCCCGCTCTTATTAAGAACTTGGATATGTCCAAGTACGTTGACCTCGGTTCTTACATCAACGAGGTAAACAAAGAAGACAACCGTGAGGCTTTAATCAAGACTTATGGAAAGCAAGGTATCACAGGATTCCTTTCTATGGTAGGTGCTGTAAAAGCTCAAGCTGTTGCTGATGAAGTAACATATTGGGAAGAAGCACGTCTACATCAATTGCAAGTTGGTACTGCTGCTAACGACCTAGAGGTAACTGCTGCTTCTGCTGCTGCTATCGTAGTTCGTGAAAATGACGTAGTATTAAGCGGTTCTGACCGTTTCTTCGTATCTGACATTACAGGTTTGGTAATCACTTTGGTTGCTCTTGACGGTGCTGCTGTATTAGCTGCAGGTGCTGTTTCTTTATCTGTTATCGGTAACTTGTACGCTCAAGGTTCTGACCAACCAAATGGTGGTTTCGAAGCTAACGTTGTAAAGCGCACAAACCCGTTCATGATTATGAAAGAGGCTTACAAAGTAAGTGGTTCTCAAGCTACCAACATCGGTTGGATTAACTTGGGTAACGGTGACTACCGTTGGTACATGAAAGGTGAAGCTGATACACGTCAGCGTTTCATGGACAAGCGTGAGATGATGTTATTGTTAGGCGAGAAAACTAGCGCTGTATCAGGTGTTAGCGGTTCTGAAGGTTACTTCGCTGCTATCGAAGACCGTGGTATCGTTGCTACAGGTACTGATGCTGACTTCGCTGCTCTTGCTGACATTGACCAAATCATTGTTGAGTTGGACAAGCAAGGTGGTGCTGCTGAGTACGCTATGTACGTTGACCGTGCTACTGACTTAGCTCTTGACGATATGATTGCAGGTGGTGGTGCTTCTTTGAGCGCATCTACTAGCGGTGTTGCAGGTCAATTCGGTGCGTTTAACAACGACAAAGAAATGGCTGTTGAGTTAGGATTCCGTACATTCGGACGTGGTGGGTATACTTTCCACAAGCATGACTTCAAACTGTTGAACGACCCAACTCTATTGAGTGGTGCTGACTTCGCAGGTGTTATGATTCCTATGGCTAAAGTAGCTGACGCTAAGACAGGTGACAAAGCTCCTGCTCTTGAAATCAACTACAAGGCTACTAACGGATACTCTCGTGAAATGGAGCATTGGATGACAGGTTCTATCTTAGGTGCGTCTAACGCAACTGAGGATAGCGTTCAGTTCAACTACCGTTCTGAGTGTAACCTTATCACTCGTGCCGCTAACCGTCACGTATTGTTGAAGAAGTAATTCTTAACATATATTGAATTGAGAGCCTCATCTTCGGATGGGGCTTTCTTTTTTATAAAACATTTTGTATATTTGTACTTTAATTATATTTATTTTAAATTATGGCTGATACAGTTAAGCGCACTACGAGTGCAAAGAAAAAGCCTGCAGCTCCTGCAGCAACAAAAAAAGCGGCATCTAAGCGCCCCGCAAAGAAAGCAGCGCCAAAAGCAACAGTATTTACTATCACTAAGGGTGGAGGAATCTATTACAAGATTCGTCAGAAATCTGTTCTAGTCTTTGATGAAGCTCAAGGCTATAATCGAGAGATTAGATACGCACGTGGAGAACGTTCTATCTTTGTAGATGAGCAGAGTAAAACAGCTCGTCGCGAGACTATTGTTTTCCGTGACAAGAATTTATTAGTTAATCCTAACCAACCTGAGCTGCTATCGTACCTGCGTGCACATCCCGACAACGTTGCAAACGGTGGGCGTGTATTCAACGAAGTTAACAACCAATCAACAGCGGAAGAAGATGTAGAGAACGAGTTCTTAGTACATGACGCTATCGGATTGATTCGCTCTGCAGCAGTAGAAGAGTTGATGCCTATGGTTTTATCTTACGGTATTGACAGCACAATGTCTTCTATGGAGATTAAGAAAGAGTTATTGAAGTTTGCTAAAGGCAACCCTAAGAACTTTATGGAGTTATATGACAGCCCTGTTGTACAGATTAAAGCTGACGTATTGACTGCTATTGACTTCCAAATCTTAGTAGCTAAGGCTGACGGAATGTATTGGGGAGACAACAACGCGTTGATTTGTCCTACACCTATGGGTCAAAACTCTGTTGAGGTGTTTACTCGCTTCTTAATGACAGACCGTGGTAACAGTGTACGTGATGAGTTACAACGTCAGATTGACAGTCTGTAAGACTATTTGACATACGATTATATACGGAGGGCTGCACATTGTGCGGCTCTTCTTTTTTTTCGTATATTTGCAGTATAATAATATATGCAAGATGGCTTCAGTTTACGAGGTATATAACATAATCAAGGATTTAACGAATAAGGACGAGCGTGGTATGATTACACCTGCTCAGTTCAACTCCTTCGCAAGTGTTGCACAGACAAAGGTTTACAACTCATTGTTTGCAGAGTTTCAAGATAACAAGCGTTTCGCTCAGCGTAACGTTACTGCAGGACGTGATAAGAATCGAGTTAAGCAAATACAGGAAGACTTATCAGTATTCTCTAAGACAGAGACTCTGAGCAGCCCTTCTAATGCATTGGGTACTTTTGCTAAGCCTGATGACCTAGCGCGTATTATTTCTCTTACTACTTTTGGAGATTGGTTCTTAGACCAAACCACTAGTAACAGAATCCAAGTAGTGTATGATGAGGAGAAGATTGACATGATACTT
>Ga0098055_1002190_pt1 | contig 10239 bp, 12 predicted proteins | sample 17_taG_FD_75107 | JGI IMG/M metagenome (GOLD analysis project Ga0098055, IMG submission 75107) | Marine viral communities from the Subarctic Pacific Ocean - 17_ETSP_OMZ_AT15314 metaG | ecosystem: Environmental > Aquatic > Marine > Oceanic | place: Pacific Ocean | collected 2015-01-18 | reverse complement strand
TAGTCCACATCAATCATTCCGTTTGCATAAATTTCTCTAATCTCGTGAATGTTAAGACTATCATCAAAGATCATTACATCGTCAATGCGTCCGTCGAACTCATAACCTGCATCATTACCGATGGTTAAGTCGCCACCATTACGAGAACTAGCCGTACCAGTATCAGTACAATCAACTTCGCCGTTAACATAGTATGTTAACGCGGTGCCGTTTCTTACAAGAACCACGTGTTTCCAAGTACCATCATCCGCAATTTCACCACAGGAGTTGTCGTTCCAACTTCCATCATGAATAAACAAATGGTTGTTTGTAGAATGTAATGCCCAAATCAAACCATTGCCGTTGTATGTTCCAAGAATGGTGTTGTGGTCGCTTCTTGCATCGTTATTAATCCAAGCCATTGCAGTATATTGTGTTCCATAAGTAAGGGACGCATCATCTGACACGGTAATGTCTTGTGCGCCTGCGAATTCCATAGAGCCATTATAAACACCAACTGCATCTGTTGCGCCATTATTGGTACCGTCAGATAGCTGGCCGGTTTCGTCGCTAAGGTTCTCGTCAAAAGCCCAATGCCCAACAAGAGAAGAAGACAGAGGGTGCGAATCATTAGAAGACTCGTAACCGCGAGCCATCCACCATGCACCAACCTGGCCCGTAATATTGGAGCCAGAAGGAACAGTAGAATTAAGGAGAGTCATGTTTGCTTTATTTTCAACAGTGTTTTCAATTGCCGTGGGCTTAAAGGTAACATTTCCAGATTCAACATAGACTAATTTTTGTAAATCGTAAAGGTCCTGAATCTCATCAGGCGTTAGGACGTCATCAAAAACAAGGTACTGGTCTGCTTCCCCATCAACATCCCAAACCAAACCCACGTTTGTGCCCATTTGGTGAACATAAGTAGGATCAAAATCAACTACGCTTTCAGTAGTGTTTCCCACGTTAGTCCCGTTAACGTATAAAAACATGGCCGAACCATCATAACCAAAAACGAAGTGATGCCAGTTTTCGGACCAAGTATCCTCAGTGGTGTCCACATGTGTGCCAACACCATCCCAATGTCTATAAGTAAGGGTCCCATCCGGATTAAATCTTAAAAAATTACCCACAGATGCGCTCTGTTGCATGGTGTACCAAATCCCGTACGTGGCCCTTGACGAATCCCAGCCACCGTGCGGCTTCATCCATACGCTGCCAGTCCAAGTACTTGGCTCAGGACCGGTTTTCCCAAAAAGGAGATTATCGTCAGATGTTGGGAATGATCCTGAGTGCCCCATTACACCCGTATTCAAACCGGTGTGTGCCCCGTTAGCATATGACCCGTCCTGATCATTATCGCTTTCGTCCCAAACCGTACCATTATAATCATAATCAAAAGAATAGGCATAAATTACGTCCGCAGAATAATTTAATTCAAGATGAGTGAATCTGTCAGACTCAAACCGAACGTTGTACCCCGCACCATTCAAGTTGGTTCCCTGTGCAACAAAAGTTGGGTCCGTATTATTACCAAAAAAGTTAACTTGTGCGTAAGAAGTGAAATGTTCAGAAACAGTATCGCCCAACTGGCCAGAATAAGTTGTAGTGTGGCTTAACTCCTGCCAGGCCACCCAGGAACACTCCGCATCAATAGTTCTCCACCCTGTAACAATCTCTCCGGTGACTGCAATGTCAACATAATCACCATAAATGTCGGTTTGTTGTGAACAAACATCCGTATCATCGACAGCATAGTAACTATCGTTATCGAAAAATTGTATTTTATTATTAATTATAGAAAGAGAAACATCATCCGACCAAAACCTCCAAGAAAGATTGCCTGGCGTTGTATTAATTAAATCTGCACCGAACTTTCCATTATTGAGAACTATGTTATAACCTGTCTCTGCAACGCCGTCACGATACAAACCAGCATAGATCGCATTACCCGATACATTATATACTAGTACATCAACTAGCTCATAAACGTCTGAAGTTGCGCCAATATGAAACCAGGTACCGTTCTTGTCAGTAATTTCATACTTGATCTTTTCAGCCTTTTCATTTTTGGGACAAGATTTTTCCTTGCCTTTATTGTCCAAGCACACTTCTTTGTCCTTTATTTTGATTTTGTCGGCATCTTTATCCTTTTTCCAGATCTCGTCAGCAGTCTCAATGTACCACTTGCCGTTCTCTTTTAGAATAGAAGATTCGACAGCAAGATCATCCTCAATTAAGAATAGTTCACTTGTAACCGAATAGCCACCATGAAGTTCTTGTTGAACTGCCTGAAGGTTTAAGTCTTCCCCCTTAATAAAATCAACAGAATTAGCAAAAGCAAAGGAGGATAGCAAAGCTATTGAGGCCACCACGAAAACAAAAAACAATGCTACCTTCCGTTGCTTCTTAAAAATCATCTACGAAATGAGGACATCAGTCCGCCAATTCCTCCCTTGTCATTAGTGCGATCACTCGTGCTCACTGTTTGAACGTCGTGAATGCGCTGAATAGTTTTGATCGCGTCCAGGTAACCGCCCCTGTACGCTTTTCGAAGAGTGGCATACACAGTATTTACTACTACGTCAATTACAATACTTCCGCTCGGGTAGCTGGTGATGCCGAACTCTTCCCAGTTGAAATATAATTCGTCAATAAGAATACTTGAAAGGCTGCTAGTGATCGCGCGGATGTCTTCATCCTCAAGATCAGAAAGAATAAACACCTTATTTATGTGGCTGCGAAGGATAGTGATTACTCTGCTAACTCCCTTTTCATTAATTAGTGGTTTAGAATGTGGATCGTTAATTACTTCCATCTTTTGTGTTTTTTTGTTGAACACTTTAATTTGTCCCTTTAGATGCAATGCAACGGATTCAACAATCTCGTCGCAATCAATTTGGTACTCAATACTTCGTTCTGCTCCGGATGCAGATTCAAACTCTACGCCTTCAATTTCTGACATTTATACGTACCTCCCGCCGAACATACGTTCGTTGTCACTCTTTTGGTTATTGTCCATCATGCGTCCAACCGCTGATTCGTTTTTTCGTTTACTTTTAAGATCGTTAAGCTGATTGCGCGCTTTTTGTAGCTCAGTTTCAGCACGAAGACGTTCTAACTCTTTTTCTCTGCGAATTGTCTTCTCTTCCTCGGAAGGGAACACAAAATCTGCCAGTCGTGTAAAAAAATTAGTCTTCTTCTCCATTTTTATTTTCGTTTTCTCTTAGTTGTCCTTTTTTTCTTTATGCTTGCAGGTGCGCTGAGTCTTGCAGACTCAACCTTCTTGCGTAATGATTTAACTTTTTGTTGCTTCTTTGCAATAACTAATTGCTTGTTCAGGCTTGCGATCTCCCTGTCGAGTGCTACACTCTCTTTAGGCGCAATAACGTCTATTGCCACCTTTGCGTGTTTCTTGAATCCTGTTATGAACTTACTTTTCCTACTCATCATTTTATTATTCTCCTTATGCTGTCCTAAACCTCACACCGATCCCTGAGGTAACCTTCGGTGCTTTGCCAACGACAGTACCAAGATGCAAACCAAGTAAGCTAGGTGCCGACCTACCTTTCTTAGATCTTCTCCTTTTTGAACCTTTCGATTTGGAACCGAAAGAGAACGGCAAAGGAGGCACTTTAAGTTGAGGTGTAAGAATAGAAACAGGAACATTAGAACTCACTGGAACATTCGAGATGGTAGGAACATTAATGCTCACAGGGACATTACTGCTCACAGGAACAGTACTACTTGTTTTAACATTTGAAAGAGTGGCGGGCGAAATGGAACTAATTGAACCAATGGTGTTCGATCTCCCTTTTGTACGCTTCGTACTTGTTATAAGGCTACTCGTCCCTGTTGAAATTGATGGACTTTTGCCTCCAAACAAATTAGATGAAATTGAAGGAGATGAAGCAACCCGTTTACTTCCAAAAGCAATACTCGAAGTTCTTCCTTTTTTTGAAGGAGAAGTTACAGATCCAAATCGTTTGAATGGAGCTTTAATTTTTGAAGAGAGTGAAGATGATTGAGAAGGGACACTTGAGCCAACAGTCACACTCCCTGTATTACCTGCTGTAATAATTGGAACTCTCGTTCCTTTTCGTCTGACAACGCCCGCTAAAATATCGCCAGGCTTTTCAAACGGATCGAGCACCTTTGCACCAACATCAATAATTTTGCCTAAGCCGCGCTTAGCCACGTTACGCGAAGGAGTTAATTTAATAATGGATGCTCCGATGACTCCTGCAGATACAGCACCAGCGCCACCCTCTAATAGTGCGCGTCCTGCACTGATGTCTTGCTTACGAGAGATATCGCTTGTAACGGATTGCACTGTCCCTTCAGTGAACCCTGCAAAGAGTAATGGTTTTATACTTTTTTTAGCCAAGAATGAAGATGCTTGATTACGCAAACCAGTGAATCCACCTTTTACTGCGGTAGTAATCAATGTACTCCCCAAAAGTTCCGTAGAAGCACTCACACCAAGAAGACCGCTCAATTCCGCCGTCTGAGAAACGGTTCGTTGTCTTCGAATTGCCCCAATGGCTTCTTCTTCTCCTGCGCCTTTTAGGCCCAGTGCTGAAACTTCTTCTCTTGCTTTCTTAAAAAATGCTGCTTCTGCGCCTTTAGTTTCTGCGAAAGCTACATTTTCTCTGAGTTCACTAAAGAATCCTTCCTCGCTTGCAGTTTGGGTCTGTGCGTCGAAACTTGATGCAATAATTGCATCGAACTTATCTCGGCCAACCTCTTGGATTATACCTTTATCTTTTTGAGCTAGAATTCCTTCGCCAACTACGCTTACACCTTTAGCGGTACTGATACCCACAACGGCGGTCCTCCCTAGACCTTTTGCAGCTTGACCCGCTACCGCTAATCGGCTTCCTTTCAGTGAAGTTGATGTTAACGTTCTTGGCGCTGCGCCACGCTTAACCAGTTGCGTTGCTGATTTTGCGCTAAGTCCAGCCCCTGCAGTTAACGCAGAGAGCGCGACAGTTCCGCTAAGCGCCCTAAGCGGAGTCTCCTTAACTTCAGTAATAACGCTTTGAGCAGTTTGTTTTAGGGTACCAATAGGATTAGTAACTATTTTCTTTCCAACGCCGGGGATTATTGTTGGGCTCTCTCCTGGCACGAAAGCTTTTGCAGCATCAGACGCGATGAGTCCTACAGCGCCTGCAGCTCCTGCAACACCTCTTGCGATTTCTTCGGTGACGAATTGAGCTCCGCCACCCAACTCAGAACTACTCTGTCCCGAGCCAAGATTAATTAATGATGATGATGCTTGGTCTAATTTCCTGAGCCCTTTTGCGGCCAGACTTTGTGGCTCACTAGTAGGCAGATCGTTAAGTCTTGCCTGGTTTGCTTTAAACCGATCAATGTTCTCGTTCGCTGCTTCCACGAGCTGCACTGCTCTTGCTTGACTGCGCTGTTTATCCAAAGCTAAAACGCCTTGCGCAACTTCTTGGATCTTTTCCTCTTGTGCAATACTGCGCTGCAACAATTCTATTTGTTTAGGATCCGTAACAGTTACAACTTCCCCTTCTGCTGTTCGGAAGGTTGCGGGCCGTGGTTGCGCTTGCTGTGCGCGCTGTTGAGACTTTATTGATTGTTCGACTTCTGTGTCCAGCCTATCAAATGATTGCTCAGACTCCTTTAAAGCGCGTTCTACTTCACGCGTTTGTTCGGGTGTTGCTTGAGGTTGTTGTGTTCCAAAGCCGCGCTCTGCTTGACGCTCTTGGCGCTCTTGTTGGCGCTCTTCTCGGTCTCGCCGAGTTTCAAACCTATCAAGTTCATCATCGAGTTGCCTTAACTTGCTGTCCAATCGTTTCTTAAATGCCTTACGGCGTTGAGGGGTTTTTGCGTCCTCGAGATCCTGTTCAAGCTCCTTGATGCGTTGTAGTCGCTTGTTTATGCGCGTCTCCTGTCTTGCAACCATGTTTATTCTGCGCTCTAGTTGGGAGATACTGACCATAGTAGAATTCATGAGAAGGTACTATATAAATACTCGGTAAATTAAAAATAAAAAAAATTATAACGCAAAGAAAAGGACCAGTGCAATCGCGCCAAGACACCCAGCAACGGCGTACCAGTTTATCTTACTCGTCTGATCGTTGACTGATTTAGTCTCATCGGTATCGATGATGATGGTTTGATCCCCTTGATACTTCTGCGCCCACTTATTCTTTTTTGTTTTTTTTGTTGTGTTCATTGTCCCTCTCCTCGAAAGTCGTGCTTTGCGTACTCCTTGCGCATAAAGGTGTAGTGGTTAATCAGTTTAGCCACATCGTCCTCGTCCTGCGCAAAACTGTACGCAGTTTTTGTTGCATAAAAGTCTACTGTTTCTTTTTGGTCCGAGTTCTCTGGCATCGACCATTGCTTTGCAATGCACTCCAAAGTTCGCCTTCCGTTAGTTAATATATCGTTACTCATTTTTTTTCTCCATGATGTCTTTCATTATCAGGGACCTGATGTACGCGCTTATGCTGCGGTGGCCTGCAACCTCTGCGCGCTCCCTAGCTTTAACCCATAACAACTTGTCCATGTAAACACTAAATATATTCGTTTGTTTCATTATTACTTGTCTCCTATTGCGGTTAAGCCATAGCTATTATTTAAACTTTGCGATTTTCCGTGATCCATGCACACGATGCACACGATGCACATGATGTTTCCTTTTACTCTATAGTGTAGTTTACTAAGTGAAATACGGTGTGCATCATGTGCATCGTGTGCGCCCTCGTCGTGAAGGCACCATTAATCCATGCACACCTTAAACAAAAAAAAAGGTAATTTTCAGTCCTTTTTCGCTTTTTCGATCAAAGAGATGCCCAAATACGCTCGATATCGTTTAAGTTGACCGTCACTCGAGTGCCATTCGGTGTTTCTTTGGCCCGTCTCAAAGCCTTCCTCCTTCATCCATATCCCTATTTCTTTGTCGTTCCAAGTTCGATACCCGTGTTTCTTACAATAATTTTGAAAATGGTCGCGCAAATCAAATTTAAATGTGTGCGAGTCGCAATCTAGGGAACACTTTGTTTCTATGAATTTTTTAAGAGGATTGCTGTGGGCTTCGTATTTTTCCATTCTTTCTTGAACTGTCCCTTCATTCGTGAACTCCCGTTCCCGCCATAGTTTTGTTGCTAACTTAACACACTGTCCGCACAAAAAGGAATACTCTTCAGAGGGTATCTCTGCAAGGATGTCTTTCTTTTCTGAAAACTTATTCTTGAAATCTATTAGTATCCACCTTCGATAAAATCCTTCAGTCTTATCTGTTGTTTGAGGTAATCCGTTAGTGCTAATTAATAATTTGGCATAATTAATATCGTCAAAAGGGTTTTTGTTTTTGAATTCGAAACCAACTGTGTCTCCCCCACATAGTTTTTTTAACTTGCTGGTTTTGCCCATAGTATTAAAATTAGTTTCACCCATCATGCAAACTAGTTTTTTATATAGTTTAGCTATCTCGAATCGGCTACCCATTATATCATCGAGGTCACTACTTGTGCAATTGCTGGAGCCAATTAGTTTTCTTGCCATTTCAAGATATGTACTCTTACCGTTACTTCCGCCACCTATGAAACAAAAAATGCGGTGTAAAAAATATTCTGGAATCATACAAAATGCCATAATCTCTTTAAGAAGAGGCGTGTTTTCAACCCCTACCCATGAAGCCATACAAGAATCTATATAAGGGGTTTCCTTTTCAAAAACACAATCCCAGGGGATTGGATTGGTAAGAAAATAGTCTGGCGAGGGAATTATTTGTTCAGATGTTTTAACATCATAAACAATATTTTTAAATTGGATCCAAGTTTTTCCCATTGGTTTCGGTTTATTCAACCTACCCACTCTCTTAAATGCTTCGAGGTAGGTGTTCTTAATAGTCGATTTAACTGTGGCACCATTGAGAGCTAGTTCGCTCTCAATTAAATTCATGAGGTCAGTTTCATCAACTATGTTCCAACAAAGCTCATTCTTATTCCACAACCAAAACAAACAAGCATCATCATAGAAAAAAGGTTGAAGGCCCCAGAATTTTTTAGCGTTCCCCATATAATCGTCTAATTGAAGGATTGAATTTCCACCTACCTTTCCCTTTATGAATTCTACATGTTTTTTTGCAATGAATGCGCTGTTCACATATTTTTCATAATTATCGAAAACTTCAGACACCTTAACTTCTTCAAATAAACTTATGAGGTGTCTCTCCTCCCACCCTAGCAGCTTTATGCTTTTATTGTCAAAATAATAACCGGGAGGAAAAGGTTCCAAGAATTGTCTTTGTTTGCTTTTTTTTATTACAACTGTATTTTTATTTTTATAAAAAATAAGCTTGGGTCCGAAATCAGTCACAGCTCACTTCTCCTCTTTTTTTTGTGCTACCTTTTTCACCCATACTTTGAGCGTTGTGTTTGTGTCCCATCCATTAACTTCAAGCATATTTGAAGGGATTATAATCCCTCTGCTGTTGCCTGTGTTAATTATTTTCGCAAAAAAGCTATCTAGCGAAAAACTAGTTATCTCTTCTTTTTCATTTAATGTCATGTTCAATCATTTATTGTACTACTATTTAAATGTTTCTACCATTGAGAAAGGGTGAAAGAAGTGGGGGCGCGAGGTATGAAACGGACGGGAGCCCGATCCTGGGCCTCATCGCCCCAATCCCCAGGACAGTGAAAAGGGGTGGCGCAATTTGGGGGTTTTTTTGAAAAAAATAAACTAACTAGACGATAAACACGCTGCGCATTTTAAAGGTTTTAGTCTGAGCGGAGCTGGTCAATGTCGTTGATGTTAATGAATAGTTGTACGCGGGTGCCGTATTGCTCGGTACTAATACAAAGCAAGTCATCACCAAGAGCAAGATCGATATACTTCTTGTCAAAGTAATCGCGACACTTTAATCGTTTAGTCTTTGAGGCCATTCTTTTCCCTGTGGTATTGCATCCTGACACAATAACTAACTACCTTGCCTAAGTTGCATTTGTTGAAGTCGCGCTTTTTAATCATCTTCTCAGCGTAACCTTTTGCCTCTTCGTCTATTCTAGCTGTGGTTGTTCTACTCATGTTATTGTAACAACTCACCTCTATTTAAACATGTCGGTTTTGTGACAAAATCGGAAGTATTATATAGTAGTTGTGTTTAAGGGTAGGTATGGTAATCGGAAAGGTTGTGCAGCGCATGACGGCAAACGGGAGTAGGATTTGGACAATACATAAAAACGATAAAGTGTTTATGAAAAAAGTGCGCACGGCGCATAGTAGAGATGTGGGCGGGATTTCTGTGATAACTTCACAACAAATTTTTCGAAACCGGATTACCTCTTTTTCGTCCACACTACAATTGCATAGTGAAGCCATGCAAAAAGGTGCAGGTTCCTCGGATTACACCTCCACAGGAAAGTACGATGCCTGCACCTTTTCTTTTTCTAACTGGGGCGCACAATGAAATGCGCACACTGCAAAGGAACAGGCAGCGCAACAACATGGTTAATCTGCAGAGTTTGCAAAGGGACAGGAGACGTTAAGAACAATGACTATTTATAACTTAGAGAGTCGCTTGGACCGACTCGCGGTTAGCGCAGTCAGGGAAGGCATTGAAGAAGAACAAATCTATGATACTTTGTATAACTGTATGCAAGGGCGCATGACGCACGAAGAGATCGAAGAAGTCCACCCCTACTTTTATCACAGAGTATTACATTATCAGGGGATGGAATAGATGACCGAGGACGAATTTTTTAACAAGTATGGTTGGTGGTGCGTGGCAGTAGTAGTAATTTTATTCACGATTGCGGTGGGGTTCGCTGCGTGCGACATGATCACTGAAGCCGAAGCGTGCGACAATAACGGCTACCAGTGGGTTGAGAATATTTACGAAGACAGCATCGAGTGCGGCAGAGTTTCTGCGTACGGCGGCGAAACAGAATACAAATGGATAGTCACTAATTGACAGGAGAACAAAAACAATGAGTTTAAGAGAACAAGCACAGGCATACGAGCCACAAGCAACAACACAAAACATAGCAGACCTGGAATCAGTGGAATTAGATAGCGTTGAACTATTGGACGGATCCGGTACCAACGGTGAGACAGGCGAAGTATTCACGTACAAATACTTCACTGTTGATGACGTAAACTACCGCGTACCAAAACCCGTTTTAGGACAACTAAAAACCCACCTCGAAGCTAACGCTTTGTTAAATACGTTTAAGGTGATCAAGTCTGGCACTGGAAAAGCAACCCAGTACACCGTGGTCCCTT
>Ga0098055_1002181_pt1 | contig 10259 bp, 21 predicted proteins | sample 17_taG_FD_75107 | JGI IMG/M metagenome (GOLD analysis project Ga0098055, IMG submission 75107) | Marine viral communities from the Subarctic Pacific Ocean - 17_ETSP_OMZ_AT15314 metaG | ecosystem: Environmental > Aquatic > Marine > Oceanic | place: Pacific Ocean | collected 2015-01-18 | reverse complement strand
CACCACTATCATCAGTAAAATCTACCCTCTCCTCGTCTGAGTTAACCTTCCTACGTCTTATATAGAATGGTTGGAATAACGGTTCAATACCAGAGGTTGTCTGCGCAAGTAATGATACTGTACCTGTTGGTGCTACAGTAGACCAAGAGACATTACGTCTCCCATACTCTAACATCTTTAAGTACTTGTCATTAAACTTAGTCTTGACAAATTCATAGAACCTATTCCTTGTCTTATAGTTAGACTCTAAATCAAAGTCCCAACCATCAAAGGTTCCCCTTAGTATTGCTAAGTCAGTCGTACAGTCCAACTCAGCCTCCATCTTAGTACTCATAATAAGTTCAATAGTCTCTACACCCTTGTCAGAGTCATAGCCTAGACCTAATGCTGCTAAGGCATCTCCTAAGGCAGTGAAGCCTAACCCTGTCCTTCTTGAGGCAGTGGCTGTGTCCTTAATCTTATTCCATAGCCTTAGTTCCCTACCCTTAACCTCATCTGACTCTAGGTCACTATTTATCTTATCTATAATCCTGTCTATATGCTCTAGTTCTAAGTCAATCAAGTCATCCGATAACCTCATTGCCTCATACGTATACTTATAAAACTTCTCTAAGTTAAACTTAGCTGAGTCACCGAAAGGGTTCTCAACAAAAGAGAACAGGTTAATTGCTATCAACCTACACGCATCAAATGGTTGCATAAATATCTCGCCACAAGGGTTTGTTGTAACACCCCTATACTGAGGGTATAAACCATCTGGGGAGTAGTCTATGTGGTTGTCCTCAAAGATTAGACCAGCCTCTGCTACATTGTGTGCTGACTTAATAATCTCGTCCCAGTACTCCTTAGCTTTAACCTTTCTTACATAGACGTTTAACCCTTCAAATACCTTTTCACCTTCATTATTATATTTAATAGTGTTTGTATCATCCAGTTCTATTAACTTATTATACTCAAGGTCAAGTGTTATATTGTCTGGTATATCAAAATCACAAGGGAACCGTAGTATGTAGTCCTCATCATTCTCTACAGCCTTCATAAAACCATCCCCTACTTTTATAGATACGTTAGCACCTGTTATCTTTGTTAGGTCTCTCTTAATCTTTATGAAGTCTAGTACGTCAGGATGATTTATATTTATACTAATCATTAGGGCACCCCTCCTACCATTCTGGGCAACCTCTCTTGTGGTGTTACTAAAACGATTCATAAAGCTTACAGCTCCTGTAGAGGTCTTAGCTGCATTGGTTGTTATGGTACCCTCTGGTCTTAGGGTAGATATATCAATACCAACGCCACCCCTCCTCTTCATAAGTTGAGCCATCTGTTCATCCTTCTCAAAGATACCTCCGTAGGAATCTTCTGGTTGACCTATTACAAAACAGTTTGATAAGGAGCCTATGGAAGGGTTACCTAGCTGTGACATAATACTTCCTTGAGGTATTATATACTTAAAGTCCTTGAAGAGTTTATATATAGATTCCTCTGTCAAGTCTACCCTATTCTTTCCGTACTCTGATAGGCTATTAAGTTGTTCTGCATCGTAGTAGGTCAAGTACTCATAACCCAACTCGACCCTAGCAAACTCCTTCGCTAATCTCTTGTGCATATCATCAGGTGTTAACTCACCTTCCAGCGCATACTTACTTAGCCACGTTGAAGCTGCTAAGTCATCCCCATTAAAATAATCTAATAACCTTTTATCCATTCTTTTTATCTTTTAAAAATTTAATTTCTCTCTTAATATAGTCTATTGCCTTCTCTAGGTCTTGTACTTCATTATCCTTCTTACCACTCCTACACACATACTTAATAACATTACCCTTATTAAAATTAAGGCTATACCACTTACAGATATCTATAACATCATAGGTCTGTGTCTTGTAGTGTGTGGGTGTACTACCAATATCTTTCTTTTCTTTACTCATAAAGCTCTTTTATTATCTCGTTAATAACCTCCATCTTTTGAATATTAATTATCCTTGTTAACTCTGTGTTATGCTCTGCCTGTCTAATGTCCTCAATCAATTCATTACACTTCCTCCTTACGTTACTTAATAGTTTTTGTTCTTTAGTCATACTTACTTACTTACTTTTATATTAAAATAATCTATTGATTGGTAATAAGATACCCTTACTTGTATTGCTATCTCCTCCTTGTTTATCTCTATTAGTGTTTAAATACTCTCGGCATCTATCTTTTAAGGTAGACGTTTCAATTAAATGAAAGCTATCACCGAAGCAAAAGCAATAATAATCAGCAGTACTTTTAGAAATTCCACTTGGCTTTCCCCTACTAAAATATTCAACATAAACATTATTAGTATTTAAGGCTTGTAAATCATACTTAACCTCTATTGTCTTTGAATTAAATATCTCACCTAATTCCTTCTCTTTAGTCTGACCTACTTTTAAGTCATATTTAAAATCATTGTTGTACTTCATACTACTTACCCTTCTTGTTATTACTCCAAAAATGTACACAACCGTTATCATATTTAAAGTCTGCATAAGACTGATACCTCTCGGCTTTAGCTGTGAATCTATAACACTTCTTTCTTAACGGACACATTGTATTTGCGCATTTACTTATATCTGCCATAATTATTATTTTTTACTTTTGGTTAATTTTTTAACTATATTAAATGTTGTTCTCCAATCTTCTGAATTATCTTCGTGGTCTGCATTATATTGTTTCCAATAAAAATCCATCATCTTACCTAATAAGTACGTTTCTTTTTTAGTAAATTCCATAATTTTAATTTTTTTTATTATTTTTCCAATCTATTAAAGCAGTTATTAACCCTTTATAGTCTGTATAATCTTCATAATGACACACATCAACATAGGTGTGTATTATCTTATTAACCTCTTGTCTTTCATTCATTTTATATTATTTTAAAATTTAAATCTTTATGCTCAGTATTATTAAAATGCTTCTTCTGGTGTTGCTAGGTGTACCCCAGACTTCATCTGTGCCCTAACACTCTTCCTTGACATCAAGTCCTTATACATTGGGTTATCTCCGTTAGAGTCAAAGTAACCAGTGAAACCATTCCTAGTCTCATAGATAAGTGATGTGAACTCCCCTTGGTTATGAACCCTACCACCAGTCTCTACTTCCTTAACCTTCTCCATAATAAACTGCATACTCCTCCTTACATCCCTGTCTGTATGATTTACAATCCTATGGATGATAAAGAAGTCGTCTACCCTATAAGGGAAATCTGCTCCACCTTGTATAGCATACTTGTTAGGTGCTTGTAGGTAGCCTAAGTCATCCTTAGAGTTCCTAGGTGCAAAAGAGGAGGGGTGTGCCATTACATACACTGAACAGTAAGACTCAGCAAATACCCTAAGCTGTGATAGTATCTTATTGTTGTGTCCGTAAGCATCTCCCTCAACCTTAAAGAAATTAAATGGGTCAATCAATAGTGCGTCTATACCATTAACCTCATACAACCTCTTACCCATCTCTATAACATCGGCTATAGAGTAATGCTTCTTGTTGGATATAATCTTAAATGACTCCCTTGACTTCTGCTTGTACTTATCAAATAGTAGTGGGCTATCCTTAAAGTCTGCTATAAGCTTTCCAGAGGCTGACTCAATAAGTCTCCTCCTAGACATACCTGTCTTATTCTCAGGCATAATCATACCCCACTTCCAGTCGTGTAATGTATTAGAAGCTACAGCCATTGATAACATAAAGACTGACTTACCTACCCCATCATAACCTAGACCGATATTAAGTGAGTTAGGCTTAAACCTAAAGTACTCATTTATATCCTTCCAACCTGTAGATAACCCTAAGGATATTTCATCCTTACGAGCCTGTTCCAGATAAGTATTCTCTTCTATATCATCTGACAGGAATGACAAGGAGTCTAACTGCTCCTCCCAATCTTGTCCCTCTGCATCCTCCTTACTCTTTGACTTTGCCTCCTCAACACCATAGCCCATCTCAAAAAGCTTGGCATACGCCATTGAGTAGTTACCTCCACATTCCAACTCAGCAAAAATTGCGTGGTTGTTGTAGGGCTTCTCCTCCTCAAAGTGTTTCTGAGAGGTAGAGAACACAAATAAGAACTTACCTTCCTTATGGTAACCAGCTGATATACCATTACCTAATCCTTTGTTAGGTCTAGTAAGGTTTATCCACTCAGAGTCTTCATTACATACAGTCCATCCGTGCTTTTCTAATAACTCAACTGCTATGTTAGGGTCTTCATTATACTTAGGGAACTTCTTAAAGTAAGTTAAGTCCTCCCTTGATGCCCTCTTCATTGCATCCTTCCTAACTGTCTGATTAAGCATCTTCGCTGCTACAAATAGTTGTAACCTCTCGCTTGGTGTTATGATAGGGACATCTGTAAAGGTACCTTGTATAACATTGTACCCCTCTGATGGGGCACACTTTATTAAGCCACCCTCCCCTCTAGTTTCTATGATAGCCTTACCCTCTGGGTTCTTAGCTAACTTCTTAGAGGAGGAGATGTCCTCACACCTATATATAAAATGATACCCTCCAGATACTGTAGTCTGTATAAGAAGCTTTTTAAGGGTCTTATTAGGTACTTTAGACTTAAATGCTTTCATTACCCCCTTAGGGTTCTCAGAGTTCTTTAAATCAAAGTCTATAGCCTCCACACCACCAGATATAAGACCAGTACTTATACCTATAGCCTTAAAGTCATAATCATTTATGGACTGTTCTGTTATAGGTACTGTATTGTGCTCCTTATTTAGTGGATTCTTTTTTCCTAAAGCTATTGGCAGTGGGTTTAACCCCACCGACAACAACTTACTTGCTACTTGCCTTCCGTTTTTCATATTCTCTCTTTAGTTCTATATCAACTGTGAAACTTTTTGAAAAGGGTTTGTCATTCTTCCATCCGTCTGGAGTAATGATGTTACCCTCCTTTACTATATAAAAACTCTGAAAGCCTTTTGGAGCTTCCTTAAAAGTTTTTATTTTCCTGTCATCCTTGCACCATATCTTTCTAAGCTTTGCCTTCCAATCTCTAACTTGTGTACCCCTACCATCTACCCATATACCTTTCTTACCATACCTATCAGACTGCTCGTCATAGTAATTAATAAACTCCTTACTATCCACCAGATAACCTAATGATAATGAATACTCAGACACCTCCTCTACGGTAGGTTTAATGAATACCTTTGTCTTAGCCTTAACATTAATACCTATGCCATCTAAAAATAGATAAAGACCTTTAGGTAGAGATGCCAACGTCTTATTAACCTTTGAAATTGTAGCCTCCGATTTAGGTATCGTACTGAAATGTTCTGGTATAATAAAATAAATAATATCTTCAAATTTTTTAACGTATACATACTTTAGTTTTACTAACTTAGTAGATGATTCCTTAAGTTCATTCATAGTGCAACCAACCTCTATACACATTACCTCCAGATTAGGGGAAAAAACTCCGACTGTGTTAAGGTCGGAGTTAGTTGCTAGGTATATGTAAAGAAGCTTAGTCTTATCTGGGAGCTCCTTAAACTTGGAGTCCTTAAATAACCTTGAAATCTTTACTGCCATAATTAGAAAGGCAAGTCGTCATCGTCCTCTTCCTCTGTACCTTTTGCAGGTTCTAGTGGTTTACTAGGCATACTATCTAGTGGTGTAGTACTCTCCTCTGCCTTCTCCTCTGTCTTAACACCTACCTCATCAAAGTAAGCTTGGAGTAAGTTGTCCTGTTCTATAGCCTTCTCAGACAACTCCTCAGATAAACTTGTGGTAGAGAATGAAGGTGAATAGAACCATACTGGTCGTTGATACATAGGGTCTTTCTTAATAGCCTCTAGAACCCTGTCATACTCCTTCTTAGGTACCTTTGCAGTCTTACCAGACTTCCTTGTCAGTAAGTCTCCCTTAGTAGCTAAAATCTGTACGTCATAGATGTCTACCTTGTCCTGTAACTCAATCCAAGGACTTAGACCAGAACCATTAAGTTCTAACTTAATAACCTCTAATCCATTACCTACGTCAGCTAGTCCAAATACATTGGTTGTGAACTTAGCGTTGATAGTAGAAAGTTTAGACTTAATATCTCTGTAGATACCCTCAGCAAATACATCAAACTTCCCTCCTACCTTAGTCTTAACAATAAACTTCTCCTTACCTACTGAGTAAGGGTCTAACATATTAGATGTTATACCAGAAGAGGCGTTCTCATTATAACCAGATATTGAAGACTTAACGTCCAACACTATTATACTAATCTCGGATAGGTACACATTACCCTTCTCGTCAGCGTCCTTATGACCCTTATCATAATACTTAAATTGTCCTTTACTTCCTGTAAAAGATACGTACTTTTTTACTGGGTTACTTGAAACCCCTACTCTTTTTGTTCTACTCATAATACTTGATTTAATTTAAATTATACTTTGTTTTATACTGATTTACTCTAGTCTTGTAAAGGAACATATGGTCTATAGATTCCTCTATATTCTTATTTAAGTTCCTAATCCTCTTTTCATTTAGTCTTCTGTTACTGTCTAACTCCTTACTAAACTTTATTCTCTTATTATATAACATCTCGGCTCTCTTCTTGTAGTAAAGTATTCTATCCCTGTTCCTTCTAAAGCAGATATTGTCTGCCCCTTTTATAAAACCCTTACTGACAAACTCAGAGTAGCATTTTTTACTAACCTCTGAGTACATATTATTAAACCTTACATCCTTTATGTAGTATGTGTCATACTGCCTAATAATTTTAAACCCCTTGTATATAATAAATTCTATGTCATTTAACTTAAAAATTTCTTGGTCGTCAGCCTTAGCCTCATTGAACCACTCTTTTATCTTACACATATAATATATTTTGGATTTATATTTGCAAATATACTAAAAATTATTTTAATATATCGGTGACTTATTTAGTAGTCAACTCTCCATTTAAAGCCCTCATAAGTCCTCCCAGTCCAAGCCGAATGAATTATTATCTGCTTAGAGAAAGTCCCTCTATGGGCTTCTAGTTCGCTCTCGGTGTATGTCTCCAACACCTCCTCACTAACCCTATGTAATTTACTGAAAATCATTTTAATTATTTTAATTGTTAGATACTAAGTATATAGTCGTAATATTTTCGTCTATCTAGGTAAGAGATGACAACATTTAAAAGTCCTCATCATCCTTATCCAACATCTCTGCCTCTGTGGTTATAATAATACCTATCCCAACCAACACTGCAATTAGGAATACACAAATAATTCCAGTCGCTAAAATTAATAATGCCTTTGTAATCATAATATTCTATTTTAATTTAATTAATAATTCTTTTTATTCTCTTATACTTCTTATAATACCTCTCGGTAGAACTCTTCTTGTACCCATTATAGATAGAACCGTTCCACATCCTTACTATAGCCTCCTCATTAGGTAGTCTAGAGTACTTCTTGTAGTACATCTTAATACCGTGGCTTATGTAGAGGAAGAACATCTCCTTGCTATGCACCTCATTAAACGCTTGTTTGTGACTGTAGCTTGTCTTGTAAATCCTATTTATATCGTCAACACATATCTTATGAATCTGTAACACCCCATATGCCCTACCATTGTCTCCTATAGCCCTCAAGTTATTATTACTTTCTAGGTGCTTTAGTACGTTGTAGACATCATTTAGGTTGTATGTAGGTGTGTAGAATGATGATAGTGATAACCACAAGGATAGTATTAATAACCTCCTCATATTAGGTAAGGTCAAGTTCCTCCTCAGCCAAGAACCACCAGTCTGTATCTCCTTGTACTAAGTAACTGGTTGATAGTACCTTAGTTATAATTCCTTTATCTCCTACCTTAAATCCGTGACCGTGTAATTTATTCATTACTACTATCTCATCTCCTTTTAAATATCTCATATCTTTTAAATTTATTTTTATTATTATTATTATTATTAATTTTCTCTAATTGTTCTTCTTTAAACCAAGCTAATTTCGTTTCATCATCAAAAGTTATTTCATATTTATAACCACTTGATTCTTGGCAGTCTGTAACAACGCCTTTTATGCCTAAAAGATAAGGTCTGCTATCATAAACGAATAAGTTGTCTTTATCTTTATACATAAATTTATAGTTGCTATTAGTTATTTTTTCAATAGATGAAATAGTACCCCCATAATTTACTATTTTTACTCTAACTCCTAAAGATAATTTAGATACTAATCTCATAATTATTATTATTATTATTATTATTATTATTATTATTTATTGTTCAATTAAGCCACTCAAAAAAATCACTTATATCAATATCATCGTAACCACTTGATTGGTATTGTATATTTAAATAACCATTGTATTGGCTTAACAGTTCACGTTGTTGGCTAACATTAGCTATACCCAAATTTTTAACTACTTCAAGTATAGTTTCGTCAGTTGTCGCTCCTATCAAACCTCTGTTGTTTAATAGTGTCTCTTTGCTAAATCCTCTTATTAGCAGTTTAGTTTTTATTTTTTGTTCAATATCCATTTTATTCGTGTTTTAAAAACGTTAAAAATCAGTGCATAGCCTTATCCGTTGTATGCAATTAAAAAAGACATACAACACAGAATATAAATAATAAAATTACTTACGTTTCTGCCATATTAATACACTTCCACATATACATAATAACAGTGCTGTTAAGTCGCACATAATTTCCTCGTTTGTCTGTGGTAGCCAGTTATTACCGAAATATTCTGTTTGTAATCTACCAAAAATTAATGCCCATATAAAGCAAATTATTCCTAATGTTCGTTTCATAATCGTAATTTTAAAATTCATATTCTAATTCGTTATATTTAATTATTCACTTGGGTATATCGTATCATCAAAAGAATTAAGCAGGGTTTTAGCCAACTCAATAGTTTCTTCTTCTGTTAATTGTATATAGCCATCAGAGTTACTTACTGTTAATTGTAACATCCTACCTTTTTTAGCACCACCCCAAAACCTTGTTAGGCTCATAGTAGTTTCTATTCTTTCAGTGCTTAATTCTGATTCTTTTATTCCTTTTAATGTTTCTATGTGTGTACTCATAATTTATAATTTTTTAAATCGTTCATAACTAAAATATAACAACGGTGTATAGCACATTAAAACGATGCCATACACAATACGTTAGCCACAATTATTAGCTAAGAAATCATCTACTTCACATTCGGCTTGGCTTTTGCTCATCCACCAAGTTTTAGGGCATTTGCTTTGTTCGTAAGCTAATAACAGTTCACGTTTTTGGCTAACATCAGATATGCGTAATTGCTTTTTAAGTGCATCTCTTTCAAGTTGTAGCTTTTTAATTAGTTGTCTGTTTGCTTTGTCCTGTTTTTGTAAAGCTCTGTAATGGCTTTCTTCATTCATTTTAGTCCAATCTTCTTTTGTCATCGTTTATTTATTTTAGTTATCATTCCACGCTACTAATCATACACTTTCAAGTTAGGCACAATTAGAGTTAGACCTCTTATTATAACAAGGTTTACACTCTATCCATCCACTTTCTGTAAAATGTTCTGTTACATAAACCTGTTCTTTTGTAAATCCACAACTATCGCATCTATTATGAGTTAAGGCTTTTTTAACTGTGCCTAACAATGTATAAAATGCATTTTTAATTGCTTTTTTATTTATTATATTTTTCATTTTAAAGTATTTTAATATTAATTAATTCAATGATAAACGCATCTTATACTAATAAGTTGTGTGTAATGCTACATTTTAGCTATCAAAGCTTTTTTATACACTTCCTCACAATCTTTAGCTGCTCTGTCGGCTTTTTCTTGTTCAGATGGAGAAAACCACCCACCGTAGGTAACACCCCAATTTTCACCTTTAACAAATGCTTCCATCATCATTTTTTGCACTTCTTCTTTAGTAAAAGTTACTTTATTATTTTCCATTTCAATTATATTTTATCTGTTAATAATCCGCACTACACACAACAATTTGTATAGTGCATTTCACTTCGTTACACGCCACCATACAATGGACGTTGTAAACAATTACAAGCGGTCAATTATACCTTCCATTTCTTCTACATTCCACTCTCGGCAATTATTCCTTGCAAACTCCTTTAAATCCTCAACCGCTTGCAACTGCTCGCTATCGCTTTTACAACTATGTGTATAATTAATTGCTAACTTCTTTATTTCTAACAAAATTAGGTTTATTTCAGTCTTTCTTAGTTTACTAAGCATAGTACTATTAACTTTAGTTTCTGCTTTATTTAGTAATTGTATTATATTAAATTTTTCCATT
>Ga0098055_1002178_pt1 | contig 10263 bp, 5 predicted proteins | sample 17_taG_FD_75107 | JGI IMG/M metagenome (GOLD analysis project Ga0098055, IMG submission 75107) | Marine viral communities from the Subarctic Pacific Ocean - 17_ETSP_OMZ_AT15314 metaG | ecosystem: Environmental > Aquatic > Marine > Oceanic | place: Pacific Ocean | collected 2015-01-18 | reverse complement strand
GAGAAGAAATGGCAAAAGAATACGTAACCAAACAAGAACTAAAGGATGATATGACTAGAGTGTTTGATACGTTGGACAAGATTGAAGAGAAACTTGACAAGCTTTTCGAGGTTAAATAATGAAAAATAAAACTAAACAAAGAAAAAGGTATAATAAAGGAACTCGACAAGACTATACTTATGGTGGTCGTGTAGGTTATGATAGTGGAGGAGAATCTGAACGTAAGACTGGTACTCAAGATGAAGCAGAAGCCGCATCTAAAGAAGCATTTACAAAAACTTATCAAGAAAATAACCCTCCACCAGATACTAGTTCAGGCACAACAGAATCAGAATCTACGACAGCATATAATCAAAAAATGACTGAGGAGTATAATAAATTAAAAGCTAGACAAGCAGCAGCAAAAAAACAAGGTGAAATTGGAGATGAGCCTGATCCTATAGTTGATCCTGAAAAAAGAAAAGAAAGAATTTCGCGTACTGCAGAAACTATGGAAGAAGCTAAAGCTGGTACAGTTCCAGATACTGCTAAAATACCTGATGCCATTAAAGTAGATGCAGATGATCCTTTAACAAAACAATCAAAAACAGAAATGGCAGACTCTACAGATGTTGTAGGTAGTACTGCTGCACAGCCGACAACAGAGACAGTTTCTACAGTAACAGATGTTGCACAAGCTGAAACTCCAACGGCTATAACCGCAGCTAAAATGGATGCAACAACTGTAGATGAAACAGTAGATGTGCAAGCTGCTGAAGGCACAGTTTCAGATAATGCTATTGCAGAAGCTGCAGGAGTAGAAAGAACTCCTCCAATTGAAGGAGCAGATGTAGAAATACCAGAAGGAGCTTTAGCTGAAAAAGTTATAGGTACTCTTAGTGAAGGTGCAAAATCTACAGCAGCAGTTAATGCAGGTACAAGCTTAAGAAAAATTACTAGGGCTAAAAAACAATTAAGGAATGCAGGTCTTACAGAAGATCAAATTACTGAAATTGGTGATGATATAGAAGCTCTTGAAGATAGGCTCACAGATTTTACAGAAGAAGAAAGAGGTATATTAGCTGGAGTTGATAAAGATATTTTAGTTACAGGGCAATTAAATGGTTTATTAGAAGGCATAGAAAATGGAGAAATACCTGTATGGGCTTATCCTGCAGTAGCTAAAGTTGAACAGATGTTAGCAGCTAGAGGTTTAAGTGCTTCTACTGTAGGACGAGATGCTTTATTTAATTCTATTATTCAAGCTGCGATGCCTCTTGCTCAAAGTAATGCAACTGCACTACAACAAGCAGCAACACAACAAAGAGGCATAGAGGCTGCTGAGTCAGAAGCAAATGCACAAAGAGCACAGCAAACTGCTTTAAAAAATGCTGATAATGTTTTTAAAATGGATATGGCACAGTTTAGTGCAGATCAACAAACTACTTTATTTAATAGTAAATTTTTACAAACAGTAGCTTTAACAGAAGCAAGTAATGAACAACAAGCAATTTTACAAAATGCTGCTTTATTATCTCAAGCAAATTTAACAGAAGCTAATTTTAATCAACAAACAAAAATTAGAAATGCTCAAGCTTTTTTAAGTATGGATATGGCAAATTTAAATAATCAACAGCAAGCAAATGTATTAAAAGCTCAACAAGAACAACAAAGAGTATTGTCAAATCAGTCTGCACAAAACGCTGCTTCTCAATTTAATTCAGCTAGCGAAAATCAAACTAATCAATTTATGGCAAGTTTAGAAGCAAATATGAATCAATATAATACTTCACAAATGAATGCTGTTCAACAGTTTAATGCAACTCAACAAAATGCTGCAGAAGCTAGACGAGCAAATCGAGAAGCTGATGTAAATAAATTTAATGCTCAATTACTTACACAAGTAGAGCAGTTTAATTCACAGCAAGACTTTGCAAAAAATCAATGGAATGCTCAGAATGCTGCAGCAGTTGAAGCCTCTAATGTACAATATAGAAGACAAACAAATACCTTAAATACTGCTGCACAAAATCAAGTTAATATGCAAAATGCAATGAATGCTTTTAGCATGTCTTCACAATCTTTAGCGTTCTTAGGTCAAGAATTACGAGATCAAGCAGACTTTGATTTTAGAGCAGTAGAAAATGAAGAAAATAGAAAAGCTCAAATTATTTCTACAGCAATTGCTAATGAAGGTAAGCCGGGCGAAAGGTATGATGATTATTTAAATAGTCTGTTGACATCATTAGGTAATTCATATAGATCAGGATTAGGATTAGGATAGGAGAAACAAATGGGATTTTTAAGAAAAGTTGGAAGAAAAATAAAGAAAGGAGTCAAGAAACTTTTTAAAAGTAAAATAGGTAGAATTCTTGGTGGTATTGGATTATCTATGATATTTTGGGGAGGAGCAAATGCTTTGTTTGGACAGACTCAATGGTTTCAAAGTATGCAAACGGGATTAAATAAATTAAATCCGTTTAGTAAAGGCGATGTCACAAGTGCTGTAAATGAAATTGCTCCAAAAATTGATCCAAGTAAAGTAGCAGGTGATGCTATTGGAAAAGAACAAGTTTTATTTGAAACTGCAGATGCGGCTAAAACTGTTGCTGATACTGGTTCAAAAACTTTAGTAGATAAAACAAAAGATTTTTTTACTCCAGACGGAGGAAAACGAATTAAAGAATATATTGGTAAAGATTTTGTACCTGATGTTACTAAAAGTGTTGTCACAAATGTAGCACTAGATGCAGTTTCAGGAACTCCTGAACAACCTTTTATAGGAGGAGAAATAATGCCTGCTCCAGTACAAGAACAAACGCAAGCAGCATATATGGCAGATTTAAATACATCTATGCCACAATCAGGTATTCAAAATTTTCAACAAGCACAACAAAGTTTACTTTACGGAACTTTATCTCCTTTCTATTTACAAGAACAAGCAAGGATGTATAGTTAATACAGGACAATACTATGGCAGTTTCAGAAAAAGCAATTAATTTTATTCAAGGTAGTCTTGAAAGAGGAAGACCTATTCCCGGACAAAGTTTAACAAACTCTCCTGATCAACCTTATCGATGGGAGCAGCCCCCAGAATATGCTAGTCCTAAAGAAGCAATGTTGTATGTGTTTGAGAATTTAACAGTTCCAGAAACTACAACAAATATGTTAATGTCTTTAAACAATGGAGTTGGTGTAATAGATATAGCTTCAATAACTTTGTACTCAGGATTTTTAGAAGGTAAGTGGAGTCCTGATACTATGATGTTATTAATGGAGCCGACTATGTATATGATTATGGCATTAGCTGAAAAAGCAGAAATAGAATATCAACTAGAAGCAGGAGATGATGAAGTTCCTGACGAAATAAATGCTGATCAACATATTGAAAAATTAAAAGGTGGTCTTAGTCAATTAGATGAGTTAAAACGACAAGCTATTGATAAAGTAAGCCCACAATCTGTACCTCAAGATGTAAGAGAAGTTATTGAAGAAACAACTCTTTCGCCAAGTTTATTAGAAAGAGTACAACAAGAATCACAAAATAGTTTATTATCAAGAGAGAAATAATATGGCAGACGATTATAAAAGTTTATTAGGAAGAAGTTCAGGATCAAGTTTTGCAGATATTGCATCTGCTTACATTACTGGTAATAGAAAAAGTGATAACCGAGCACGTAATGTATTGCTTGCTAGTTTATTTTTTAATGCAAAAGAAGCTAACATGCAAGCAAAGGTTGTTAAAAATTTAAAAGAACTTGAAAAAAATAAAGACTTAGAAGTTGCAAAGTTAAATGCTCAATGGGATAAAAGAACAAAACTACAAACAGAATATGATCAGCTTCAAAAAAATGGTGCGTTAGTATACTTTGAAGATAAACTTGACAGAGATTTTGAGAATGAACACAAACAACATAAAGACATTATGAACCTGTCAAGTAATGAGATTGAAACGTATAAATTAAATTGGAAAAAAACAGAAGCTGAAAAGTATCAGAAAGACCTTGAAGATAGATATAAAGGTGTTGATAGAGGAATTACTGTAAAAGAAGAGTTTCAAAAACCTTACATGGATTATTATGATGGTCAAAAAGAAAAGATTTTAAATCCTTCTAATACAAGTTTAGTTCATAAAATGTTTAGTAAAATTGGTATGGGAACAGAAGCTCCTAATTTACAAAAAATTAAAGAAAATTTTGTAAATGATCAAAAAAGAATTAAAACATTCACACAGAAAGAAGCACAGGCTATTGAAAATGCAGTTCCAGTTAGAGAAGATATCTTAGGATTAAAAATTAATCAAAAAGATTTTTCTACTTTATTATCGGAAAGTGTTTATTTAGCAGAAAATCCACAGGCAAGAGCACGAGCAGCCGCTCAATTTTCAGACAGTACTCAAACAGCTTCTAAAGCTCAAGAAATTATTTTAGGATTACAGCTTAAGGCAGAAGTTTTAGCTTCTGAATTTAAATTAAATGAAATTGAAAGGAACTATACAATAGCAAGGGGTGACAAACCATCTAAAACGAATCCTCAAAAACTACAACAATGGCAAGACGGATTAAAAAGATTTAAACGAGAATCAATGGGTATTTCAGATGTATCCGATACAATTATAAACAATGTTGAAGGTTTACAAAGATTAGCTCTTGATAATAATATTTCTGTTCCTGATAAAAAAGAAATGATTGAAAATATGGTTGATGAAACTGTAAGAAAATCAACTGGTGAAGTTAATTACAAAGAACTAGCAGGACAATATCAAAAAGGAGCATTATATACTTTAACTGAAAATATACGTACCGGAGAATACAGTACCGAAATTGACGCTATAGCTTTAGACCCTGCTTCCCTCAAAATATTAGCACAACAAGCTCCTAAAGCTTATGAGATATTAACAGATAATAAAAATGATATAAATATATTAAATAGTAATTTTAATACACTACCTAAATCTGAACAACGACTTGTTAGGAACTTACAAAAAGAGTTATTTGCAGAAACAGAAACAAAAGCAGTTCTTTCTTTAGGACGAATTCTTGGAAACTTTGATCCTAATAGTTAATCATTATGTCAATTAAATTAAATGCTTTACTCGAAGAGTTTAGAAAAAAAAATAATTTAACTAAAGAAGAGATGGAGGAATATTATGAAGATATTCCTTTAAAAAATACTCGTAGAACTTTAGGAGGAATTGTTGATGAACTTGCAACAGGTTCTTTAACTCTTGCTAGAGATTTTACATCTTTTACTGGTGGTACATTTGTGCCCGGAATGGGGTATGTAAAAATTCCTGAAGAACAATTACCTACTGATGAAGATATACAAGCAGGCGTTTCATCTGTTGTACGTCCTCTTGTCGGTAAAGATATTTATGATGGAGATAAAATTCAATCTCCAGAAGGAATTACAGGAAAACTTGCTGTAGATGTTGCTCCTTTTTTAACAGTAGCTTCTGGAGCTAAAAAAGTTTTTACAGATATTGGATCAGGAGTTGATGCGTATTTTAAAAAAACAGCTAAAGATAAAAATGATGAAGTTGCAAATGCTTTACGTAGTAAAAAAATAAATGCCGCAGCTACATTAGCTAGTGCAGAAGCAGGTTCTCAAGTAGTTTTTGCAGATGATCCTGAATTATTTTTAGTAGCCAACTTTGTCAATGATCAACTAACTGGAACAGATTTTGATGATAATGTTATAGCGGACATATTTAATTATTTAGATGCAGATGATAATAGTAGTGTTGCTCAAAAACGATTAAGTTTATTATTAGATGGAGCAGTATTTAGTACATTAATAGGAGGGGCTTTAAAATATGGAGGAAAGCCTTTTACATTTACTAAAGAAAAACTTTCTAATATTTTGCAAAAAGTCAAAAAAAATCCTGAGACTGCAGCTAAATTTAAAAGGTTTCTTGCACCTTTACAAAATAGAATACAACAAGTCTTACCGAAAGATAGATTAGATGATGATGTATTTGTACCTGTAACTGGTCCAACTAGAAATATTACTAGAGGTGTTGTAAATCTACTTAGAGATACTCGAAGAAAATACTTTACCTCTAGAGGGTACTATAGTGCAGAAATGCATAGTATATTAAAAGATACTGAGTATGCAAAAGTTGCCCAGTCTAGAGAAGCTACACAGCTCTTTACTAATTTAACTTTACGTTTACAAAAAATTGCTAAAGAAGGAAAGCTTTCTAAAAATGAATTAGATTTATTGTTTGAAGATTATATGATTGGTAAAATTAAATTAAAAAATTTACCTAAAAAACTACAACCATTAGCACAACAAGCTAGAAATGATATAGACGAATTAAGTAGTAGGTTATTAGAAACTCAATCAATTCCAGAAGAAACTAAAAGAATTATTAGATTAAATCTAGGATCATATTTAAGAAAAAGCTATGAGTTATTTGAGAATCCAAAATATCGTCCAAGTGAATCGGTTATTGAAGAAGCAATAGAAAGTGTTGCTGCAAAGCTACAACGAAACACAGGATTACAAATAGATTTATTTAAGGATGATCCAGTTCCTAGAACTGCACAAGACTTTAGAAATCAAGCTGAAACTATTATTACAAATATTTTAGATAATCCTCAAGGAAAAAACACTTTAAATTATTTAGATAAAGTTTTTGGATTAAAACAAGCAGATATTATTTTTCAAACTAGAAAAGAAATTGATGAGCCTTTACAAAAACTTTTTGGTGAACGAACTGCTCAAGATACTCCTGCATCAGTTTTTACAACATTAGAAACTTTAAGTCATTATATTACAGATGCAAAAATGTATGATGATTTATATAAACAAGGATATGGAAAATGGTTTTTTGATGAAAACGTAGCTTTACCTGCATCTAAAGAAAGATATGCAGCTACAATTGACGGAGAAAAATTTCTAACTTTAAATGGTTTACAAACAACAGATAGAATTGCAGAGTTTTTTAATAAAGCCAACCCAAATATTTTAGAAAGATTCACAGGAATACCAGTATTTAGAGAATTATTAATGCTCAAAGGCTATGGTCAAGCTTTTGCTACTGTTTATAGTTTAACAACTCACGCTCGTAATACTATTGGTGGTGGAATTATAATGGCATCAAATGGGCTAAATCCTTTTGATACAGAAACACGAGATTCTTTTAAATTACTAACAAATGAGTTATATCGAAAAGCTGAAAACAAAGATGAAGCTTTAACGGAGTTATATAATAAATATCAAAGACTAGGATTAGTTAATCAAAATGTACGGGTTGGGGAATTTAAAAATATTATTAATGATGCTACAACAAAAGCCGATTGGGTTAAAGATTTAGATAATAAATTTGCTAGTGTTGCTTTTGCCCAAGATACTAAAAAGCTAATATCTGCGGTTAATGACAAGGTTAATAAAACATACGTAGCAGAAGATGATTTGTGGAGAATAGCAGCATTTCAAAAAGAACTACAAGTCTTACGTAAAGCTTTTCCAAACAGATCACTTGAAGAATTAGAAAAAGAAGCTGCTACTGTTATCCGAAATACATTTCCTACATATGACTTAGTTCCATTAGGGGCTAGAGAAATTAGACAGATTCCACTATTTGGTAATTTTTATTCATTTGTTGCAGAAAGATGGAGAAATAACTATCATACATTACGAAGAGGTTTCGAAGAAATTAATTCAGGAAATCCTGAACTTATGGAACGAGGCTATCAAAGACTTGGAAGTAAACTTGCTGTGGGATATGCCGGAGCACAAGGTTTAAACACGTATACTAAACATGCTTATGGTGTAACAGATGAAGAAGAAGAAACTTTAAAAGATTTAGCAGTTCCTTATTGGTCTAAAAATGGAACGCTCATATATAAAAGAGATAATTTAGGAAATTTAATGTTTGCAGATTCAACTTTTTCTGATCCAGATGCTCCTATTTTAACTGTCTTAACAAGTGCTACGAATGTTATTTTTGATCCAGAAACTCCTATTGAAGAAATAGATCAACTGTATGGTAAAGCACTATTAGAAGCGATAAGAACATTTTCAGAACCTTTTGTTGATCAACCTTTACTATCAGGACAGATTATAGAAGCGTTGGATGGTAAAGATGAAAATGGAAATTTTATTGAAGGGTATAATCCACAATTTTCGTTTACTGAAAATGCTTTTGCTATTGGTAAATTTATTTCTAAAGTGTTAGTACCTAGAGCATTAAAAGAAGGCTTTAGTTATACAGTAGGAGAAAAATCTGAAAAACTTAAATCAGGAGATATTGATGCTGCGGAAGAATTAATTTCTAAAATAACAGGACAAAGATTTTATAAAGTTGATAATAAAGCTTTAACAACTAATCTCTTTTTTAAAATGAAAGATTTTATAGATGATTCTACAGAGATTAAACAAATCGTAACTGGAAAAGCAGCTACTCCAGAAGATCAAATGAGTGAGTTAATTAAAGCTAATAGAGTATATTATAGAAGCTATACGAAACTTGCCAAAGCTATTAAAGCAGCCCGTGTTTTTAATGTTGACGAACAAGAAATTAGAAAACTTGTTAATGATCGATTAGGTCAAGCCGGTCTTAATTCTGATCAAAGAGACTTTTTATTAAGCTCAACAAATTCTTTTCAAGGTTTAAGATTAACTGAAAATCAAATTAAAAAAGCCCAAGCTCTTGATCCTACTTTTAAAGAAAAATATCAAACATTAAATACAAAATTAAGCTATTTACCCACATATGATTTAGAATATGAATTACCAGAAGAAAGACAAGAAGCTCAAAAAGAAGCAGTAGAAACTTTACAAGGTAGACGTAACTTCGTAGATGGGGCAGCAGTATCAAAAGACTATCCAGTTCCTTTTGCTTCTGAAGTGCCTGCTGAAAGAGAGGATGTTATGAGTGATCAAAGTTATGAAACTCAAGCAAATGCAGAGCCTATAAATCCTTTTACTGGGAAGCCATATACAAATATTTATAAAAAAAGAATTGGGTTACGAGATGGTAGTAAACCCTTAACATTTAATCAACAGTACCATAGAGATACAATTCAAAATAAAGAAGCTTTTCAAGATATTAATGGAAATGTAGTAACTGCAAATGTAATTGGAGTTGAATATAAAGGAAAAATTTATAACTTACCAAGTTATGACAGACGAGGTGGTTTCTTTACTCCAGAAGAACTTAGAAAAAAATATGAAGTTGAAATGGAAACTGGAGTTATTAAAGGATATGATAAAAACTTTGATGGTCCAAGAGAAAATCATCCTGCTAATGTAGCAGCAAGAAGAGAACATAAATTAATGCAAGACGAAGCAGGGCTTGCAAGAGAAGCTGTTAATCCTAAGTATACTGAGACTCCTTCTAAAGAAATTTTTAGTGGGTTAAAAGCAGGAATGAAAGCATTAGGATTATCTGATGGTGGTAGAGTAGGATTTGCTGATGGCAGCACAAAAGAATATAAAGAAAAACTACAAGAACTTGAAGACTTTATAAGTAAAAATAGACTAGTATCAAAAGAAGCTCAAATGAATCAAATGATGGGAGAAGGATATCGTGATCCTAGATTTATTTCTACAACTGGAAATGAATTAATTGATAGGTATGGGTTACGTCCATTAGCTTCAGAAGGAAGTGGAAAAATGTTAAATACAGAAGAACTTGGAATAAAAGGGTCAACTAGATTATTTAATCCTGAAACACTCGGAACTTATAATCCTAATACAGATAAAATTATGTATAAAGACGTAACAGGATTTGGTATTAAAATTGATCCTAAAAATCAACCAGAGTTTACTCAAGTACATGAAATTATACATCGAGCTGATGAACGATCAGGATATACAAAACAAAGAGAAAAAAGATTAAGAGAAAAATTACCTAAAGATTTAAAAAAATATGGTAGAAATTTCTTTTCTCCTTTAACAGAAGAAATATTAGCACACGGATTACAACATAAATTAGCAGGCGGTAATTTTAATGATAAAAAATTAACTGATCAAGTAAAATTTAGAATTGGAAGATACGCAAGTCGTTTTAAAAATCCTAAACAAGTTGAAAAAGAATTATTACAAGCAATGCCTATTATTGTTGAAGATTTTGAAAATTATTTAATTGAGTTAGAAGACAACTAATGTACAAACATTTTTTAGAACACCTTGAACTTAGAGAAGGTAACATAGATCATGTGTACCTTGATACACTAGGCAAGCCTACATGTGGTGTCGGACATCTTTTAACTGAAGAAGAATGTAAGCTGTACAAAGTATCTGAGAATGTTGATAAAAAAATTAGAGATAAAT